>MDTC01274302.1_pt1 | contig 33102 bp, 24 predicted proteins | sample 811181 | NCBI WGS metagenome assembly MDTC01 (sample SAMN05326644, study PRJNA326480) | marine metagenome | isolation source: seawater | place: Pacific Ocean: North | collected 2011
GAAAAGGAGTCATAAAATGATCGGAGTCACTGGAGCCACTGGGAATTTGGGACGTCTCGTGATCACATCTTTGAAAGAGAAGGGAGCGACCGAAAAGATCGTTGCCATCGCACGCAGTCCTGAGAAGGGAGCCGATCTGGGTGTGGAGGTCAGACGTGGAGATTACGACGAACCTGCTTCTTTGGTACAGGCGCTGCAAGGTGTTGAGACGTTGCTGCTCATCTCTGGGAGCGAAGTTGGCAAAAGAACACCACAACATCGCAATGTCATCAACGCGGCCGTCGAGGCAGGCGTTTCACACTTGGTGTACACAAGCCTTTTGGGTGCAGAGCACTCGACATTATCCCTTGCAGATGAGCATCGAGAGACAGAGCAGCTCATTAAGGATTCTGGGATGACCTACACCTTGTTGAGGAATGGTTGGTACACAGAGAATTATCTCGCCTTGGTAGACGGTGCGCTCGCAGGTGGAGCGCTTCTTGGTGCGGCAGGGGATGGACAGATTGCTTCTGCCACACGCGCAGACTTCGCGGAGGCTGCGAGTGTCGTATTACTCGAAGATACGCACAAGGGAAAGGTCTATGAACTCGCAGGTGATGAGTCGTATACGCTCACAGAGTTCGCCGCGGAGCTGTCAAAGCAGGTGGGCAAAGAGATTCCTTACAAGGATATGTCCGAGGCTGAGTATATCTCTGTATTGGTCAGCGTTGGTTTGCCCGAAGGTCTCGCGCAAGTGATCGCAGGTGGAGATGTTGGAGCTTCTAAAGGCGAGCTTTTCGATGACAGCAAACAACTCTCTTCACTTATCGGCCGTCCTACGACGTCGTTGTCGGAGGCCATGAGAGCGGCTTTGGCAGAGAGCGCGTAAGCGGTCAGGGTTTGACGTACGCGAATCCTTGTCGTTGCAATTCGACAAGGGCGACAACGCCACTTGGTACGACGTCTTTTTTGGGGACATTGAAGAGATCTTTTTCACGTGTGATATGTTTGCTCTTCATCGTGTTGTTGCAGACCAAAAAGCGAACGCCTTGTTTGCGCAAAAACGTGATCATATCTTTTTGTTTGCCTGTGGCCAAACCTGTTTTGAACCTTGTTCTCTTTGCGGCTTTTGGTAGGAGGACCATCTTCACGCCTCCTGAGTGCAAGAGGATACGCAGGTCTGCGTGTTTGGCGCCCACTTTTCGCAGAAAGTTTCGCGCGTTGCGAAGTGCCCCTGCCTGGACTTTTGGGTTGCCACTGTTGACGTGGAAGACGACGCGGTAAGGCTTGGGGGTGCTCGCTGTCGAGAGGGGAAGGAGGGGATATGTAAAAGCCATAAGACCTACCAACATAAACGCAAAGGACCATTTTTGAGTATTCAATGTTTGCTCCCTGAAGGTGATGTATCCATGAGGATAAGAGATCGTGGTGAAGAGACTTTCAAGAGTGACGCGTCAGAAAGTCCGTTCTTTTGTCTTGCACCGGTTTGAGAGACAACAACCTGTCCCTTCGTTGTATTCCGGGACCTTGGAGAGTCGGAGCGAAGTCGACACTTTTTGAAGGTTGTCAGAGTGGGGCGAAAACCATAAAGAGGGCAGTGTGTTTGATGTTGATCAATGAGGTCGCTTCTTGGTGGTCTTACAATCACGAGTGGAAGGATATCATTCACCTCCTCACATCGGACAACTTGCCTATGTGGGATGACGAAGCGAGATGATCTATTGAACACAAAATCACCATCAAACAAACAAGAAGAGACATCCACACAAAAGCGTTTTGGAACATTTTTGGGCGTCTTTACGCCGAGTATCCTGACGATCCTCGGCGTGATGATGTACTTGCGATTTGGTTGGGTTGTCGGAAATGTCGGTCTTTGGCGTTCGTTGATGATCGTCTTTATGGCGAGCAGCATTACATTTATCACCGCACTGAGCGCTTCTGCGATATCGACCAACATGCGTGTTGGGATTGGTGGTGAGTACTACATGATATCACGCAGTCTGGGGCTGGAGCTTGGTGGCGCGATTGGTATCCCGCTCTTTTTATGTCGTACGTTGAGCATCACCTTGTACGCATTTGGTTTGGCCGAAGCGTTATCGTTGTTCTGGCCTGTCAGTTGGGGCCCGCTCCCGATGAAGGCGATCGCCGCAGCGGTGATTGTTTTGATCACCTTTGTCGCCGGTAAGAGCGCGGAGCTTACGCTCAAGTTGCAAGTACCCATCATGATGACCGTCTTCTTGAGTTTGATCGCTTTGGCGTTAGGTGGTTTTGGTGGAGGGGTTCGTTCTGTTGAGTGGGGGGCACATTACGCGCGCTCGGCGCCGGGCGGGTTTTGGTTTGTGTTTGCGGTGTTTTTTCCTGCTGTGACAGGTTTTACTGCGGGGATCGGGATGAGCGGTGACCTCAAGGATCCACAGCGTTCGATCCCACGTGGGACGATGGCGGCGGTCGTATTAGGGACTGTGATTTATCTCTTGATCCTCGTGCTGTTGGCTGTGACAGGAAAGGTGAGCGGCAGCGAGCTTGCCAATCTCGACCCCAATGTCCCACCGATCTGGACCAAGATCGCGATGGGGGGTGCATGGCTTGTCGCGCCTGGAATGCTCGGCGCCATCCTCTCATCTGCTTTTGGGAGCGTGCTTGGTGGACCTCGTGTCTTACAGGCGTTGTCTCTCGACAAGATGGCGCCGGGTATCTTTGCCAAAACAAGCGACACAGGGCAGCCCACATATGCGACCTGGTTTACTGGTGGGATCGCGCTCTTCGCTGTCCTTCTCGGTGATCTCAACGCTGTCGGGAAGTGGGTGACGATCTTCTTTCTCACGCTCTACGTCAGCATCAATCTCGCCGCAGGTGTCGAGCGCATCGTGCGAGATCCATCCTATCGACCGACCATCCAAGTGCATTGGGGAGTGTCTTTCTTAGGCGTTCTCGGTGCCATCACGGTGATGTTCTTGATCAGTCCGATCGCTTGCGTCGGCGCGTTACTCCTTGAGGTCGCGTTGTACTTTTATCTCAATGGGAAAGCCCTTGAGAGTCACTGGGGGGATGTGAGGACGAGTCTATGGACTGCGTTGACGCGGTTGTCATTGTTGCAAATGCGTCGCCTTGTACGAAGAGCTCGTCACTGGAGACCCAATATTCTCGTCTTTGTCGGTGAACCCAAGCAAGGAACAGGGCTCGTGAGGCTCGCCAATTGGCTCAACCAAAACAGAGGGATCGTCTCTGTGACACAAGCCATCAAAGGCGATCTGGAGGCTGAAGACATCCACGAGACCGTTCAAGAACATCTGCAAGAGCTCGAAGCTGCGATCGCTCAAGAGCGGATGACGGCGTTTGCTGAGGTCGATGTCGTCGCAGGGTACACGACGGGCTTTATGAACATTATCCAGGCGCATGGGTTCGCTGGGATGCAATCCAACATCGTGATGTTTGGTTGGCCGCACTCGACTGAAAGCTTTGTTCGTGTGCTTCGAGTCATGCGCGTCGTCTCACGGCTTCATAAACAGGTCTTCATCGCCCGGATTCCTGAACAATACGATGACTGTCTCTTTGGGCGTATTGATGTTTGGTGGCGTGGAGAAGAGCACAACGCCGAGCTGATGTTGCTGATGTCTTACTTGTTACAGCGCAACACTGAGTGGTTAAAGGCCAAAGTTGTGTTGCGAACGATCGTTGATGATGTCTCTGAGCAAGAGGCCGCACGTGTGCGTTCATGTAAAACGCTCTCCGATGCTCGTATTGTAGGTGATGTCGATGTTATCGTGCGTGATGACGGGACACCGATCGAAGAGTTGATTCATAGAAGGAGTCATGACGCTGACATCGTGTTCTTTGGGATGGTGATTCCCGAGGCGGGAGAAGAGGAGGCTTACGCCCAGTGGCTTGAGACACTCGCGAAGGAGCTCAAGCAGGTCGTCTTCTTTCGCAACGCCGGTCCTTTTATGGGCAAACTGCTCGCTGCCAGTGGTGCCTCTTCAGCAACTGAGAACGTTGATGTCGAAGTGAAGGGGTGAAGAGACCTCCAGCCCATTCTTAAGACAACATTGGTGGGGGATATTTGTCGAAAGTCATATCTTGATATCAAACAAAGGCCCGAAAATGAGGGGGCTTGTCTCGATCACGCTTCCAACTCCACCTTCACATTGATGTATGGAAATGATATCACCAAGTACGTTTGCCAATACAGAAGATGATGGAGGTGAGTGTTGGAGCACACACAAGAGACAAGCGAAGAGGAAAACAGTGTCCCACAAATGCATCTTGAGGCCGATTCACAGCTTCGGCAAAAGGCTTCGCGCGTACATCTTTCAGCGTTAGGATGTGGCTTGTTGCTCTGGTATCCGTGGAGAATGAAGCGAAGCACAGAGGCCTTTGTGGCGCATCATGGACGACAGGCGTTTTGGTTATCTTTTGGGTTATTGATGGTGTTTGTGGTCCATGTGTCTTTGCATCTCTTGATCACACTCGCGAAGTTCATGCAGAGCTATGCGTTCGACGGGACAGGTACACCACCTCCTGGATGGATTGCCCCTGCGTTGTTGATGGTGACGATTGTCAACACTGGCGCGATGATTGTCGAGTTTGGTATCGGTTTCTATCTGGCCCTGTCAGGTGCGCGTGCAGCCGCGAGAGGGGAGTGGATGGAGTATTTCTTTTTGAAGAAGACCAAGGCGAAGTGATCGCAAAACCCAAGTGAATTAATCTCCAAGCGCAAATAGCCAACCAACGAGCACACTCACCTGCACCTCCGCAGTGGGTAAAGCGTCCCACTGTAAATCCACACCTGCAGAAGCCTCCAAGTCAATATACCACGGTCCTCTTTGCCACCGACCTCCGAGCACAAAACGTATGGGAAAGACGAGCGAAAGCGGAGGTGTTGTTTGAAAGACCAGCGATGTCTTGAGTCCGATCCACAGTGCAAATGAATGGTGCTGAAAACCACCTTCCAGTCCAGGCATAAGCGCAAGCGCAAGTCCCGGTGTGAGAATCGGAATGGCAAGTGAACCTGCGAGTTGGCCTTCGATGTACCAGCCTGTCTTTGACTGTGTACGTAACCTACCACCTGCCGAGAATGCCATCGAAGCATAAGGAAGTCGCCAACGTATACCGACTCCCCAATGTTCTGTTGGCCAATAGGAAGCACCTATTGCAGGCCACCCCCCAACGATTCGGATGGCTCGTGGTGTTGTCGCACCTGACAGTAAGGGCAGCGATGCCTCAGCCCTTGAAGGCGCATACGTCACATACAAGATGAAGAGGGTGGAGAATGTGAGTAAAGGACGGTTCATTTTTTTTTAAACTCTATATCGTCGCGTTGGAAACGCTCCAGTTCTTGCTGTTTGGATGGTGTGATGAGCGCTTCGAGCCATGTATCCAACAGGATCTTTGCGGAATCCTTACCTCTTTGGTTGGTCTCTGTGGCTGTGTGTCCGTTGTTTGTTCGGCATCAGTGACTTCATCGCACCAATCGTAGTGTGTCATACCCTCTACCAACCCCAAGTATGCCGAAGCGCTCAGCCTTGAGAAGGTGTCCCTTGTTTTTTGGGGGATAATGACTCCGTCTCTCGCTCCCGTTAAGAGCAAGATGGAACCTTGTACGCGGGATGTATGAGAGGTGAGCGGTTCCTCTGGGAGGATGTATGATCCAAGGACCGCGAGGCCTTGGTACTTCTTTTGTTTGAGGTACAGTTTTGCGCCTGTGATGCCGCCAAGAGAGTGACCCATCAAGATCGTCATCGGCTCTGAAGAGGAGGCTTGATGGAGTAAATGTGTGGGGGTTTGCACCCATTGTGTATAGGCTTGTCTGGCTGCAGTGCTGAGCTCGCCTTGCAGGATCGCTGCGTTGAGAATGTGCTGGGGAGCGAGGACGACATGACCACGAGATGCAAGGTGTTGCAGCAACCAATTGTATCGGGAGACTGAGACAGCTCCCCCTTGCAAAAACAGCACAACAGGCGCAGGAGCTGCTTTTGTGTCGAACGCTCCATCCCGTGTTGATGGATAGTATACTTGGATCTCAGCGCTCGCTGTGATGTTGACTTGAACGTGTGCATGAAAGACATGTGCACCGAAAACGCCTTTTTCGCCAGGGCGTTGTGTTCCACCTGGCGCAAGGAGTTGGGAGGGGGAAGGGGCACAACTTGACAAGAGAACGATGCAAAAGAGCAGCGCCTTGTGTATGTGCTTTTGTCTCGTCATCATGACCTCCACGTGTCGAATCATCGTCGTCTCTGTAACGTAGTTGTATCGGCGTGTTGTTGCAATATGTATTTTGTTGTGTGCAGATCGACGATGGGTTTCGATGTTGTTGGTGTTCCAACCTCTGGATGTACGTACCAACAAATAAGTACATTGTGGCTGTCTTTTTGTGTCTTGTGTGATATGACAGGCATCTTTTTTGTCGCTGAATGGTCACGATGTTTGTGTCCGTGTATTTGTTACCTGTCTTTTGATTTTGGTGTGATGACATGTCTATGGGAATCTATTTCGCGATCATGTCAGCGTTGTGTTGGGCTGCACTTGACGCTCAAAGAAAACGCCTCTCGCAAGACCTCGCAGCACTCGCAGGGGTCGCGTATCTGTCTCTAGGGAGTGCGATCCTATTTTCGTGTGGTCTTGCCTTTGTGCCGTTGGAGGGGCTGACGTCTTTTGCCTTTTGGAAGGCGACGTTAGCTTCTGCTGTTCTCAATTTGTTTGCCAACCTGCTGTTTTTTCGGGCGGTCCAACTCAGTCCGTTGTCCTTGACCGTCCCCTATCTCAGTTTTACACCTGTATTTTTACTCCTCACTGGATTTTTGTGGCTCGGCGAAGTGCCTTCATGGATCGCAGGGGCAGGGGCTTTTGTCATCTTGCTCGGTGCGATGCTTCTCAACCCAGGAGTTGGAGGAGGGCGCTTTGCGACGCTTAAAGCCCTCACAAAAGAGCGCGGTTCACTCTATATGTTGATCGTCGCGTTTTTGTGGAGCAACTCGGGGCCTTTCGATAAGATGGCGCTTCAACATGGCTCGATATGGTTGCTTTCAACGGCGATCAATCTCGTGATAGGTGTCTCGGTCTTGTTTGTGATGTGGTATAGAGGGCGCTTGAAAGAGCTTGGTGGGTTGAAACAGTGTTGGCCTGTGTGTTTTACGGCGTGTGTGACCATGTTCATCGCGAGCTGGACGCAGCTGCTCGCGATCGAAGAGATCCTCGTCGCATATGTCGACACTATCAAGCGTTCGGGGGTGATTTTTGTCGTACTTATTGGGTACTTCTTCTTTCACGAACGTCCCCTTGGACCTCGACTGCTCGGTGCGTCTGTGATGGTGTTTGGTGCGGTCCTTGTTATTTTGGGGCGTTGACGCTCTCAGGCGTCGGTTGTATCTTGCGAGGTCCCACCGCTTTGTGTGGTGAGGTGTTCTTTTTGTCCGTTTGATGTATGGGGTGTTTGTTGTGAAGTGTTGGTCCTATGTGTGTTGTTTGTGGGTGCTTCTCTGTGGCGTAAATGTGTATGCACAGACCTGTCGTTCGTATGGTCCTGGTGTGAAGACCGGAAATATCGCAAACGCTCAGCTCAACGAGAGCTCTGGTCTCGCTGCGTCGCGACTCAATCCGGGCGCGTGGTGGAGCCACAACGACTCTGGAGGTCGGCCGAGATTGTACGCGCTCGACGAGAAGGGCACTCATCTTGGGACATTTACAGTGCAGGGAGCGAGCAACTTCGACTGGGAAGATATGGCGGCTGGACCCTGTCCCAACGGCGCGCATTGTCTGTACATTGGTGGCTTCGGAGATAACAATTACATCCGTCCTAACATCATGATCTATCGCGTCCTCGAACCCAAAGTGGACTTTCAAAATAAGACGAATGGGACAACAGGACAGGCCGATGTCTTCACGTTGACATACCCCGACGGCGCCCACAACTGCGAGACGTTGTTGATCCATCCTAAAACCAGGGACATCATCCTCGTGACCAAGGAGAAGAACAATACGGGGATCGTCTACATGCTCCCCGGTGACAAAGCTCCTGGAAAACACACTCTCAAGAAAGTCGCGACGCTCAACATCCCAGGCGGAGGGACATTCACAGGCGGTGACATCTCGCCCTTTGGTGATCAAGTGATGCTTCGTACCTATAACCATGTGTTCTTGTATGCTGTCGGAAGTGACGGTATCCCAAAAGATTCCAATCGCTTTGGGACCCTGACACCACCCGCGGTCTCACAGGGAGAGTCCCTTGCGTATGATATCGACGGCATCAACGTGTTGTTGACGACAGAGAACGCCCCCATGCCCATCTACAAGCTGCCTTGTGTCAACCTCCCCCCACGACCTGAACCAAAGAGTGAGCCTGCTGTGGAACCTGTAAAAGAGACTTCAAGCGAGCCTTCAAGTGAACCTGTGACACCTGATGCAGGTTCACCAAAGGAGCAGATCGCCGAAGAGCCTTCCGAAAAGGAGCCCGTTGTGGAGAGAGGTTGTGGGTGTTCTGCGTCAAGTCACGAAGACGCGTTAGGGTGGTTATGTTTGATGGTGTTGTGTGTCTTTGTTGGGGTGAGACGAAAGACCAAGTACTAGGCGGTTCTCTCGCGCAGCCAACGTACAAGAGTGATGTGAACTTTCCTTCGTAGCGTCAGGGTGTTGTGTCCGGTCTGGATGTCATACGTCTATTTTTTGCACGTCCAATGATTCAAGCGAAGCCATGCACCTGTTTGTTTCTTGCCATACAACGAGAAGGTGAGTGTCTCCTGTAACCATGTTCGGGGGCTGAACACAAAACGTAGAGGGAGCCGTTTGCGTGTCTTTGTCTTGAGCGTAAACTCCCACACCTTTCCATCTTTGGACCAACCGACCCCACGACTTCCCCGTTTGTTTTGAAAGGTCGCGGCGAGACGTGCTCTGTGCGTATCCCAGCGAATGGACCATGTGGCATGACTTCCAGAGGGCGTTGGTTCTTTGTAGGTGAGTGTGTAAGAAGGGGGCTCGTTTTCTGTGATGCGAAGCAAAATTCCGCTCTTGGTTGGCATTGTGTGTGTTTGACAGCTCCACTTGCCACGTAGCGAAGACATTTTTTGATGGAGCGGTGTCGTGGAAGGAGGGGGAGCTGTTTGCTTGTAACGATCGTAGAACAAACCTTTGGGGACGCTGGATGTTTCGAGCGTCTTCGCGTGCTCTGGGGAGCGAGCGAGCGAGGGGTACATGATCTTGAGCTGGATGTCTCGCATCCACTTGCGCAAGTCTGGTGGTACCTGCTTCCATCGGGTGAGCCAACCTTTTTGGGGAGAGTAAAGGGCCAACCATCTGGGGCTGTTCAAGTAAAAATCGAGCAACACACCTGTCCACTGTGCGTGCTTGGTCCCTGTCGAATAGAGCGCAAAGCCACGCGCTTCAGCTTGATCCATGAAGTCTTCGAGTTCGCGATTGTATCGAGATCTCCATGTGTTTTTCTTGGTCGCAGTCGTGCGCGTTGTGGGGCGTGATGTCGGAGGAAGGTCGAGATGTGTCCGGAGGTCTCGCGCGAGACGTTTATTTGCCTTCCAAAATGCAGCCTGAAAGAAGGGTTTGGAGAGCTTTTTGTCGAGCAGTTTTTGTTCGAAGACGGGGAGCACTGGGCGCGTGGTCTTTGCGTCTTTGAAGACGCCGATGATCGTGCCAAAGCTCAACAAGCCGAGCACGATGATAGAGCGGAAGACACCTGTCTGCCCTGTATGATGGGCTTTTTGCTGAAGCGCAACTGTCGGGAGGATACAACAGAAAAACATGATGTAGACTGTGCTTATCTCGAACAACAACAGATCCCAGGCGTCTAGTAGCTTGAGATGGGGGGGGAAGGCGTCGAAGTAAAAGAGATAGATCTCACCGAGTGTAAAGATGGCGATTGTACCGAGCCAAAACAGGAGCATCTTGAGCTCCTGTCGGGCGGACGTTGAACGAATCATCATGATAGGGGCGGTGATTGGATAGAAGAGATAGTACGAGATACGACCCGGCTGATGGTCGAGATAAAACACGTTGAGGGACACAAGTCGCTTGAGGATGCCACCGAGGCCAGGGATATTGAGGACGCCTGGAAACATTCGACGCAAGCTGTTAACCGTGATCCCCATATAGCCGAGAATGAGCAGGAAGAACATCAGCAACATCAGGCTGATATGTTGATGCTTGAAGCACAGGTAGGCGAAGAATCCAGGGGCAAACATGAAGAAGAAGGCCTGTGAGAGAAGACCCCAAAGGGTAGGGCGTTGGTGTGAAGAGGGAGCCCAGGTTGCGTGTGGATTGGCGAAGAGATGAGGTTGTTCTCTGTAAAGTGCTCGTAGGCGTTGGTTTTCTTCTTCGAGCATCTTTTTGAGCTGGAATCCGTCTGCGATCCAGCCAAATCCAACGAGCCCAAAGGTACACATATAGAGGAGGCCGGTCTTCCATTTTCCCAGATAGAAGCGGTGCATTCCCAGCCAGCCACCCAAGGCGTAGACAAACACTGCGACCCATAACTCTCGCTCAAACTCCGAAAAAGGCGGAAGCTCTTCTCTCCTACCGTACATCTCCTCACTCCATCTGTTGTTTCGCCACACGCCAAGAAGGAGTCCGACGAAAGAGTCCATCACGAGAAAGAGTACCATAGAGTCCGGATTGTGGAGGAAGAAAACACAGGCGGTGGAGTGTCTTGGGCGAAATGAGAACACAACTTCACTTTTTTGAGTGCATTTTTCACGAGGGGCTTGTGTGTGGAGTTGATTTTGTCTATAACAAAAGAATCAGATACGTTTTGAAGGACAAACAAGCATCTCTGTAGATGTTAGGCAACAGCCCTATGTGTTAACAAAATCGCAAGGCTGTTGGATGAGAAGGAGTGTAGAAATGACTCTCTTTTTTATCATGACCTGTTTCTCTCGTGATACTTGGAGGAGCTATGGAAAAAGTAGAGATCATGGAAGATCGTATCTTTCTGCTCAAGGATTTTGTATCCGAGCGGCAATGTGAAGATTTGATCAGGCAGAGTGAGGATATTGGTTACGAGGTCGGTAACTTCACGGATACAGAGCATGTGCATGTCAGGCACAACGTATGCGCTTTGTTAGAAGACGAAACACTCGCGGCGTCGTTCTTTGATCGCGCACAACCTCATCTTCCTCCCAAGATGGAAGAGAGAAGTCTCCATCGGTTGTACGACGGTTTTCGATTTTATCGATATGATAAAGGACAATATTTTAAGCCTCATAGAGATGGTGCCAAGATGTTATTCAGGCGTCCTGTACAACAAAGTTATTTAACCTTTATGATATATCTAAATGCACACTTTGAGGGCGGAGAGACCAACTTTTTTGCGACGATGTTGGATGCGCGCTTTGGTCATGTGTTGTTGGGTGTCAAACCTGAGCCTGGGACCGCGCTGATCTTTAAGCATGATGTCTGGCATGAAGGGGCAGCTGTCACGAGCGGCCGAAAATACACTCTACGCACAGATGTCATGTATGTCGATCCCCCCAGACGTTGACGACTGCTTTTTCTATCCTATGGCCTTTGTGTTGGTTGACAATCTGTGAATCCTACTCTCCTCCACGTGCTCTGTATGACCTCATGTATGCTCCAGATCTTTTTGTCTTCGTAACAATCTAGTATCACTTGCCATTCTTGCTTTGTGTGTCCTCTCTCCGCCAAGAAACTTGCTTCTACGAGGTGGTCACTGTATATTCGTTGATATATGTAGTGGGTTGAAAATGTGAATGTTTCTTCCATTTATTGTGCCACTATATTGGTTTTCGTCCATGTTTGGAGTTGGGCGATGTCGTCTGTATGTGACGACAGTGGTTTGTAGTCATGGGGCTTTTTTCGCAGGTGTGCGACAGAAGCAGGTGGAAAAAAGCGAATGGTAGATGTTCGCTGCGGTGCCATCAAGGATATCTCTTGTATTGGTGAGTGAGAGGTGTGGTCTCCTCTCACAGGTTTGGCCCCATGTGTGACTTTTGAAACAACGTATAACAGGGAGGTGGCCAATTCTACGTAAAGATCAACAGTACAGAGGAAATCGAACGTTTCACGTGAACAAATACACGCATCAAATTCCAGCGAGAGTTGAAAAGCAACAGACACCAGAGACAGGGGGAGCGTGGCAGGTTGATGCCTACCAGAGGATGTATTTTTTGCGTGCGTTCGACGAAAAGATCGCCAATTTATCATTACAGGGACGTGTGGGGGTGTACACGCCATTAAAGGGGCAGGAGGCAGCGCAGGTTGGCGCTGGACTTGCGCTAGGATCGCAGGATTGGGTTGTACCTACATTTCGGGATATGGGGGTGCTTTTGCAGCGAGGTGTGTCGCCTGAGCATATGTTGTTGTTTTGGGCGGGCTTTGAGGAGGGGAACGTCCACGATACGAGGAATCTCCCGATCACAGCACCTGTTGCAACACAACTCCCCCACGCTGTGGGCCTGGCATGGTCCGAAGCATTATGTGGGAGTCAAGCGTGTGTCCTTGCCTGTCTTGGAGATGGAGCGACGAGCAAAGGGGACTTTCACGAGTCCATGAATCTCGCGGCTGTCCAACAATTGCCCGTGATCTTTTTGTGTCAAAACAACCAGTGGGCGATCTCCACACCACCATCCAAACAGATGGCGATCGACGCGGTCGCCCAGAGGGCCGACGCATATGGTATGCCTGCACATCGCGTGGATGGAAATGATGTCGCAGCGGTGTACCAAAGTGTCGCCGAAGCGACATCACGCGCGAGGGCTGGTGAGGGACCTACTTTCATCGAAGCTGTCACGTACAGATTAGGTGGCCACAGCAGTCAGGATGCAAGCCATTACCGCAACGTCAAAGAGGAGCTGTGTTGGGCCCAACTCGATCCCCTTATGCGGACAAAAACAAAGCTTCTTGAGTGTGGATTGTGGAGCGAACAACAACAGCGCTCTTGGGAGTCACATTGCCAACAGCTGATCTCTGAAGCCTGCGAGCATTTGAAGGCGAAAAGGAGATCGTTGTCCGAGAACAAAAAAGTGATCTTTGACTTCGCCTACGAAACGGCTCCCACCTCACTCGCCGCACAAAAACATGCGTGTCTCTCTACACAACATGACATTGTGACAGAGCACACCCGTCCACCGATACCCAACACATGGCGGCGAGAGGGAGAAGGCCAGTCGATGAACATGGTCTCTGCTTTACAGCTCGCTTTGGGAGAGGTCTTGGACGCCTCACAGGAGGTGCTCTTGATGGGCCAAGACATCGGTGCTCTTGGAGGTGTGTTCCGTGTGACGGAGGGATTACAGGCGCGATATGGGGAGAGGCGGGGCGTCGATATGCCTTTGTCTGAATCTGCGATTGTTGGATCGAGCATTGGTCTGTCACTTGGAGGCTACCGTGCGGTCTGTGAGGTGCAATTTGCTGGCTTTTTGTATTCAGCATTTGAACAGTTGATCTCCCACGCCGCGCGCTTTCGTAGTCGGACACAAGGCTCACATTCGGTCCCGATGGTTTGCCGGGCGGCATATGGTGGTGGGGTCCACACACCAGAGAGCCATGCCGACTCCCCTGAGGCGCACTTTTTACACGTTCCTGGTGTCAAAGTCGTCGTCCCTCGTGGGCCAAGAATGGCAAGAGCGCTTCTTCATGCGTCCATACAAAGTGATGACCCTGTTCTCTTTCTCGAACCCATTCCTCTCTACAGAAGCATTACAGAGCACGTCCCGTCTGCGATCGAGTCGTTCCCGCTTGGACGTGCTGAAATCCTACGTGGAGGCAAAGACGTCACGATCGTGAGTTACGGGACAATGTTACACCGGGCGCTCAAGGCTGCTACACAACTCCAAGATGAGCATGGACTTGAGGCAGAGGTGATCGATCTTGTGACCATCTCGCCACCTGACATTGAGACCATCGCCGCATCTTTCGCGCGTACACGCCGCCTCGTGACGGTCCATGAGAGCCCGAGAACCGGCGGCGTTGGCGCGGAGATTATCGCTCAAATCGCCGAACTCTACGGTGAGGTTGGCTGTTTTGCGCGTGTTGCTGGCTGGGATACACCCATTCCTTTCCCTGCACGTGAACAAACCTATCTGCCTAATGTGTCACGCATCGTGCAAGCTGTTTGTGGGCTTTGTACTACTTCAAGACCATAACTCTCTCCAACCCTTCCACTCCATGGAGATGATCATGAACCAGATCTTACATTCATTCGCTGTCAGCCGTTACGAGCACATGAAGGACGACCTCTGTCAACTGTTTGAGGATTACCCTCACAAAGACTTTCAGCTACACACACAACGCATTGAAAAGTCCCAGATGGTCGCTTATTTGTATCAACAGCTAGAGACATTGCAGGCGCGAGGGCGGCTCTTCTCTCTCTCTTTGCAGGGTCGCCTGAAAGGGCTCTTGTGTCTCGTCCCTAAGCCCTGGTTGAGTCGTCAGCTTGGTCTCAATATATGGTACGTCCAGCACTTGGTGCTCGCACCAGAGATCGAGCCTTGGTTGGTGTCTCGTTTGCTGCGCGAGGCGGTCGCCTCGATCAAGGATGAGGTTGACTTTGTCTTCGCACGTCCTGCTTCTTCGGACATCCTCTCTGTACAAGGGCTGGAGTCGATCGGTTTTCGCAACGTTGGTTGCGAGCTCGTCGGGAATGTTCGCTGCCAACCTCTCACAAAGCCTCTCACACATGAGCTTCAGTCCATACAGAAGACCCAGCTCGATGATATCTGTTCGATCGCGCGCATGTGTCATGAACACAACCATTACATTTACGATCCACGCCTCTCTTCAGAAGATGCCGCTGCGTTGTTTGAGGCGCTCGTCCGTTATCAGGCGACCTCCGAGCATGTAGAGGTCCTCGTCGCCACACAAGAGCAAGAGGCCGTCGGTTTTCTGAGCTTTCGTCAAAACAAAAGCCTGAGTCAGTTTTTTGGTCGGCCCTTTGCGTGCCTGGATTTTATCGGTGTGCATCCTCGTGCACAGGGACAAGGGGTTGGACATGCGCTCAACCTCGCTGCGCTTCACCAGCTACACGAGCAAGGAGTGAAGTATGCGTCTGTCCGCACGATGAGCTCCAACTACCTGGCGCTCGCGGCGCTTCATAAACTCGGCTATCGCATCACATCTTCTAACTTCGTCTTACACTGGTGGCCCGGTATCTCCGATGTCCACCACACTCGCCATGATGTATGAGGGGGAGGAGATGGTAGAACCGCAAAACACTTTTCTCTATGAAAGGAGACATTGATGATTCGTATGTTTTGCTCTGTCGGCTGTGTCGTCTTGTTGGTCACGACAATGAGTCATCAAGCGTATGCGCTCGAAGTGATCCTGGGAATGCCCTACAAACACCACACGATCGGCCACACAGCTGTCCGTGTTAGGACGTTCGATCGGAATAAGGAGGTGATCTACGACTTCGGTCGCTACGGCAAGACTTGGGGATATCTGGGGTTTCATGGAGAAGGTATCATGCGCGTGTGGCGTGGCAAAAAGCAGATCAAGAGATATTTTCGCAAGCAGACCTCTTACCGCGACTCCATTGGCTTTGTAATCCGTGTGTCACCGAAAGAAGAGCGCAAAATTTACCAGTATTACGAACGCAAACTCAAACGCGCGCGATGGAAAAAAAAGGGGACTCTACACACACGGTATCGTCTCAAAAAGGACTACAGTGGGATCAACAACCAATGCACTTCCATGGCGCTTGAAGGGCTCAAGAATATCCTGCCCAAAAAACGCTGGATCAGCTACCTTCATCCCAAATACAACAAAGGACGAGGCTTTAAGCGCAAAGTCCATCGATACTTTTTTGCCATGCAGAAAAAATGGAAGCTCAATGAAACTGTTGTACCACTTGACGTCTTGTTGGGTATGAAGACCGCCTTCCAAAACAAAGATCCCGCCATCCTCAAGGTGCGTCGCTATCCCAGAAGGTACAAAAGCTTTCTGTCCTCTTGGTGGAAACGCTTACGTAAACCCTGAACTTGTGAAGCCATCGAAAGAAGGTTCTACTGCAATGTGTTGGGGTAGGTGACTTTGTGGAAGGTGTTTTCTTTGATGGATGCTCTCGGGATGGTCTTGGTCTCGCCATTGGGCCAGCGGATCTTGATCTCGTAATCACAGTCGAAGTCTGCGAGCCCAAAGTGCAGGATCTTTGTGTCCATCGAGTTGTACATCCCACGGCTCGACTGGACCTCTCTCGTGATGACTTTGCCGTCCTTAAGCAACAAACTGACGCGCGCGCCGATGGCGTCGCGGTTGATCTTCTTGCCATCTCCAAACATGCGAAGCGCCAACCAGCGATTCTTTGAGCCTATATCGTTGCGATACAAGAAGTTGGGGCGGCCGCCTCCTTTGTCTCTCCCGCCGATCAACAGATCGAGGTCCCCATCGTGGTCGATGTCTGCCCACGCGTGGTTTTGTACACCTTTGGCCTGCAAAGAGCTTCGGCAAAAGCGCAAGACCTTGCTGCTGGCCGCGTCCCAATATGAAGCACAGTGGTCATCTTTCGATGTACACTCATCGTCTTTTGTACAGGCCTGACGACAACGTGAGAGTAAACAGGTCTCACCTGTTGGGCAAGGCGTCTGTGCATCACAGGTCGAAAGGCTCGCGCTGTTTGTCGTGTTTAATCTGTTGATCCCGCTGACAGAGACGAGGCTCTTAAAGCTCCCATCAGGCTGCTGGTGAAACAACCCAAACCAGCCTTTTTGCTCGACATTGTTGTAACTCTTTTCGTACTTATTCTCGCGAGAGACAGACAGGTCAATCCGCCCATCGTTATCAAAGTCGTGCATCGCACCGTCAACGTCTCCCTCATTGAAGGGGAGCTTTCTCTTCAAGAACTCATTCTTAAATGCGAATTGTCCGCTCGCGCCGAGGTTGATCAGGAGCTGTGTGGGGTCGGACCATTGTCGTGAGGCGACGCCGACATTTGGGTGGGAGATCGTCGTCAAAAAGATGTCGTAATTCCCGTCGTTGTTGACATCTTTGCAGTCGATCCCAAAGCCATTGGAGCCGATGTAGGAGTTGGCGTTTTTGCCAGGTTCGGGGGTTTGGCCAAAGCCCGTCGCGCTGAGATAGTAATTGCCCGTCGCGAGGGCTTCAAAGCCGAGCTTTCTCGCGACGTTGTTGAAATTCCCCTTGCCATCGTTTTGCCACAAGATGTTAGCGCCTCGGAGGGTGCTGGTGCTGTAAGTCGAGACGATAATATCGAGATCGCCGTCGTTGTCGAAGTCACACGTCACGGTCCCGTTGGTCGGCTGCTGTGAGTTTCCGTACAGTCGTGAGGTCGCGTTGCTGAAGGTGCCGTCGCCGTTGCCCAAAAAGAACGCGTCCTTCATCCTGTATGTCGTACCACCTGCGCCTACGTAGAGGTCGAGTTTTCCGTCGTTGTTGAAGTCTGCAAAGACGGCATTGGCAGCGAAAAGGTTCGCGACCTCAACACCTGCATTGGCCTTGCGCGTAAAGTGACCCTTTCCATCGTTGAGGTAGATCTGATTGGTGTTGTTTCCAAGTGGGATATCCAATCCTGCAAAGCAATCTTGATCACCATCGTTGTCGATATCTGCGAAGGCAAAAAAAGCCGCCTGGACATTGCGCAGGCCTGATTCGTCACTGAAGTTCTTGAAGGTCCCATCACCATTGTTGATGAAGACGAGGTGCTGAAAGGGAATACCAGCCTGTGCGTTGGGGTACAAACTGTGAGCGACGATATCATCGAATCCATCGCCGTTGATGTCCGCGAACGCCAAACGACTGTGATCGTTGATCGGGACCTTCTTGCTGAACGTCCGCAGGAAGTTGCCATCTTGTATCCCACTTTGGCGAGATATATCGACAAAGAAATCCTTTGTTGGCTTAACTGGATCGACCTTTTGGCAGAGCGGCGCGGTCTTCTCTGGCGCTTTTTCTGTGTTCGTCTCGACGGGCGCTTCTTGTGTGGGTTCAGGTCCCACCTCCACGGCCTTTTCAGGTCGCTTCTCGACACCTCCACCATCTTGCTGCTGCGTCTTCTCCGAGGAGGGGGTCCCTGTACACGACATTCCCCACAGATGTAGCGAGGCAAATACTGCCAATAAACAAATCAATTGGGCCAATCTTTTCAATGTGATGATCCTTTCACAATCCAAACAACGCACAAAAGTGCCGACTCTATTCTCCAACAAAAGCAATACAATAGCCGAGTATAGCAGAATCCTCACGTGGCTGTCCCAGAGAATGACAAGACAAACTCTGTGTGTCCGGTGAATTGGATGTGAAAAAATGTGAATGCAGTTCGCTTTTGTGTCGCAGAGCTGAACTGTATGTCAGATGGAGGGTGTGAGAAGCAGCTTATGTCTCGTTGTTGAGGGGAAGATGAAGCTCTGAGAAGGTTGAGAAGGCGAGCTGAAGTGCTTCTGTAGCAGTCATTACGTCGTCGTTTTTGGCCCACCACAAGACAGAGGCAAAGCAAACTGAGACGAGGCTGTTGGCCAAAAGTTCCGGTGGAGCTTTGGTTGGGGAGACGTGTTTCTCGATCGTCTCTGTGAGAATCTGTCGCATCTCTTGAAACGCCGGGTGGTCAAAGAGGCTGGGGGTCTCTGCGATGATCCGCAAGCGGCGACGAGCCCATGTTGTTTGTTCCGGTTGTTCGAGCAAAGAGAGACTCGGGAGCAGGAGAGCCTGGATCAAAGATGCCAAAGAGACCCCTTCACTTGGTAGCTCTGGGATTTGCTCTTTTGCATATGTGAGGGCATCCCAGATCCCATCCCAGACCAAGTCCGACTTGGTCGGAAACAAGCGGAAGAGCGTCCTCCTGCTCACTGAGGCTGCTTTGGCAAGCTCATTCATTGTGACTTTGTCGAAGCCCTTCTCCTCAAACAACGTCAACGCAGCAAGCGCAACGTCTGTCTTGTCGATCTCTCTTGGTCTTCCTCTTTTTCCTTTTGATGCTGACATCCTCTCACATCGCCTTTCTGTATCGTTTCGCACTTTTCATCTTTTGGCCTCGCTCCCTCACAGATATACGCTCACACACTTTTGTCAAGGGAACACGCAGATTCTCGACGCTTTACTTTTATGGCACCGAGTGCTATATATATCCTGGAGAGTTTATGGCATCTGGTGTCATAAATAGGTGAGCATGGTGACGTTGTCCAGCCTTCGAAAGAATGTATTTTGGGCAACATGCCCGGCAGGAGGTGCTTTTTTCAATGGGAAGAGAGTATCAACCCCAGGGCGTAAAAGGAGTGTTGAGATGAGTTCAGAAAAGATCGAAGTGGATGTCTTGGTTGTGGGTTCAGGAGCGGCTGGTATGGTCGCGGCGTTAGCAGCCAAGGAGAAGGGGTTGGAGACGATCCTGGTGGAGTCAACGGAGATGTTGGGTGGGAACTCAGCGATCTCGGGTGGTGGTGTGTGGATCCCCAACAACCACGTGATCAAAAGGGCCGGTCAGACAGACAGCTATGAAGAAGCTCGTACATACATGGACGCGTGCATCGGTGATGTTGGACCTGCGAGCTCGCCTGAGCGTCGCGATGCGTTCTTGAAGCGCGGACCAGAGGTTGTCCAATGGCTCGAAGATCTGGGCTTCAAATGGGTGTACGGTCGTGGGTACTCCGATTATTACCCGGAGCGTCCCGGTGGTAAGCCTATGGGACGGGGGATCGAGGGCAAAAAGTACAACATCAAGCGTCTTGGTCATTGGGCTGATAAGTTGCGCTACTCCGTCCGGGCGATGCCGCTTTATACGAGCGAAGTCAATAAGATGGCGGTCTCTCTTCGGACCTGGAAGGGGTTCTTTACGGCCGCGCGTGTGATCGGGCTGGAGGCGCTGTTCCCCCGTCTTGTGGGGATGCAGCTTGTTGGTTTGGGGAACTCCTTGATGGGGCAGCTTTTGGAGCTGTTGTTGGCGCGAGAGGTCCCGATGTGGCTCTCTTCGCCGATGAAAGAGCTCCTCATCGAAAACGGTCGTGTCGTTGGTATTGTCGTCGAGAACGGGGGCAAGAGACAGCACGTATACGCACGTCGTGGTGTGATTTTGACATCTGGTGGATTTGAGAAGAACGCGAAGATGCGCGAGCAATACCAAGAGCATCCAGTCACAGATGCCTGGACCTCTGGGACTGAAGGTAACACAGGTCGACCGATCGAGCTTGCCCGTGACGCCGGTGCAGCGCTCTCATTGATGGAAGACGCTTGGTGGGGACCTACGATGATGTATCCAGAGTCAGGTGAACCACAGTTTATGTTGCAAGAGCGCTCATTGCCTTTTTGTTTTATCGTCGCAAAAGACGGCAAGCGCTTTATGAATGAGTCTGAATCCTACGTCGATGCAGGGCACCACCAATACGACAAGCATCGTGAAGTCGAAGCCATTCCCGCATGGCAGATCATGGACTCTCGCCACCGCAAGTATTACCCGTTTGGGATGTTAATGCCTGGACGCGGTGGTTCCAAGAAAGGTGTGAAGATGGGCTTGTTTATCGAAGCCCAATCGATCGAGGAGTTGGCGCAGAAGATCGGTGTCGATGTTGACGGCCTCGTTGAGACGACGAAGCGCTTTAACGAATTTGCGAAGACGGGCAAAGATCTCGACTTCCATCGTGGTGACAGTGCCTACGATCGTGTGTACAGTGATCCCCGAGTGAAGCCCAACCCGAACCTGGGTCCTGTTGATAAGCCCCCATTCTACGCTGTGAAAGTGTATCCTGGTGATCTGGGGACAAAAGGTGGTCTCTTGACGGATGAGTTTGCACGTGTCTTACGTGAAGATGGCTCTGTCTTTGAGGGACTTTACGCGGCAGGCAATTGCTCTGCTTCTGTAATGGGCCATACATATCCTGGTCCTGGTTCAACGCTGGGGCCGGCTGTTGTATTCGGTGCGATCGCAGCCAATCATCTGGCTGAGTAGGAGGTGTCATGAAGCTTCAAGAAAAAGTCGTTGTGATTACAGGTGGTGGCAATGGAATGGGGCGTGAGCTCGTCTTGCAGGCGCTCAAACGTGGCGCACGTGTGGCCGCCCTGGATATCCGCCAGGAGAGCCTCGATGAGGTCGCTTCGATCGCAAATGCTGGTGATCGACTCTCCACCCATCTCGCCAACATCGCCGAGCGCGATCGCGTCGCCGAGCTGCCTGACGAAGTCATCGCACATCACGGAGCCGTCGATTGCATTATCAACAACGCCGGGATTATCCAGCCCTTTGTCGATGTCAGCGAGGTCGGCTTTGACATCGTCGATCGCGTGATCAACGTCAATCTCCACGGCACGATCAACATGACGAAGACCTTCTTACCTCATCTGCTCAAGCGACCAGAAGGACATGTCCTCAACGTGTCGAGTATGGGAGGCTTCATCCCCTTTCCTGGTCAGTCGATTTACGGTGCTGCAAAAGCCGGTGTGAAGTTGTTGACGGAGGGGCTGTACGCCGAGCTGCTGGAGACCAACGTCGGTGTCTCTATCGCGATGCCTGGTGCGATCGGTACGGATATTGTGAAGAACTCCGGCGCCGGTGACATCTCGGCAGACGCTGATGGTGGAGGACACAAGACACTTGCACCAGCCGACGCCGCGAAGATTATGCTCGATGGGATCGAACGCAATCGCTTCTACATTTACGTCGGCTCCGACGCTAAGTTTATGAGCTTTTTGCGACGGATCGCACCACAATGGGCCGTGCGTTTTATCCAAAAACAGATGAAAAATATCGCAAGGTAGTAGGTCAACATCACTGCGCTCCAAAGCCCTGTCAGAATGATACGTGTCTCTGGCAGCGAAGTCTTCACGTTTTTTCCTCCGTATGTACGCTCGTTGATGTCACGACAAAAAAGTCTCTCACGATCGATTCACTCATCCGATGTGTCGCTGTGAACGGTTGGACATCATATCCAGGCTTGTCAAACGCCGCAGTTAACGCCTCCCGCGTCGGCTGATATTGATTGAAGATCAAGACCATCACGCCACCATTTCGCAAACTCTTGAGCCATCCATCCACACACGCCTCGATGATCTGTTGGGGATTGCGACGTGTCTCGCCCTTAAATTGCACACCGTACGGTAAATCACTGACGATCAAATCAAAACGCTGCTTTTGAAGGAGCGTCATCGCTTCGCGGCTGTCCCCTGTGATGAACTTCAGTCGATGTCCCCCAAGGGTATACTGTGCGTAAGCGCCCTGGTGTTTTTTGTTCTTCTTGCCGACAAAGCCTTTTTCATGGCTGTGCTTGAGTCTGTGTAATTTTGTCTGCTTTTTGATGTGGTTGTGCAGCGCAAGTGGAGCCTTTTGGTCTTGTTCGATCCCTGTCACATCGAGTCCATAACGAAGCCCCCATAACAGCGTCGTTCCTCGCCCAGCCATTGGGTCGAGGAGCGTCTTTTGCGTCCGCTCCGTTTGGCAATACTGCAACCCGATGTTGATCGCCATCTGTGTCACAAGTTCGTTGGTCTTTCCCTGGTACCGGACACCAAAGATAAGCTCCCGAGGCAACAAGAACGCATGCTCAAGAGGGAGTGGGGTGAGCGCGCCATCTTCACGTCGTGTAAACGCTCCCTGTACGAAGGATAATCGAGCGAGCGTTTGTAGGGCATCTTCTGGAAGTTTTGTGTGCAAAAAGTCGAGTCCACCTTGCTGCACAACTTCAACCTCTGTGTCGGGGAAGGTGGCCTCGAACTCTGCACGTGCGAGGTCGATGTATTCGCTAAAGTAAGCGCCTCTTGTGAGAGGGGAGATGAGCACACTCAGATCCATCGAGTCATTCCTTTCGTGTGGGCTTTGTGTTTGTCGTCATCGTCGGTTTCATCTTCTGAGGAGACCGATGAAGCCCTTCATATACCGTCCATTGAGGAGGTCGACAAGGGCCTCTAGTTGACCCCTTGTGAGGGGGACGTCACCGGACATCAGCAGGTTACGGATCGGCATCTCGCTTACCATCCTCTCCATAAATACGGATGTTGGTGTCTCGCTGTCTGCCTTGTTCATCTTTTTGATCTCGTTGATCGCGATGTCATGTAGCCGTCGTCCCGCCCAAGAATCCCGCAGATCTTCCAAGGGTGTGTTGAGGGTGTACTGTCCTTTTTGGATTGGAGGGAATTGCTGGATCGGAGCGCCGAGTAAGGCTTCAAAATCCTGACGTGTGAAGCTCGTCTCTCTTGAGAGTGTGTAGTACGCCAACAGAGAAGCCCTATCGACAGGCGAAGGTTTTGCCGATGAGTGGATGGTCACCTCTTGTTGCAGACGAATGTCTCGTGATGACGCGCCTACAAGGAGGGTGTAAGTGCCTGCTTCGACCAGCCACTGTGCTTGCTGTGGATCGTAATACGCAAAGGCTCTCTCTTCGAGCGTCCACTCAATCAGCGTCTCCTCGCCCGGTGCGAGGGAGACTTTTGTGAACGCCTTTAACTCTTTTGTCGGGCGAAAATGGCTGGAAGAAGCAGGGCTGACATAGAGCTGCACGATCTCTTTTCCGGCGACTGTACCCGTATTTTTGATACGAAGACGGCAGGTCAGTGTCTCGTCAGCTTGTGCTTCTTGTTTGTCCACACTCAAGTCGCTGTAGGTGAATTGTGTGTAGCTGAGCCCGTGACCGAAGGGGAAGAGGACGTCTTGTTCGGCTGTGTCGTAGTATCGATAGCCGACATACAGCGATTCGCAGTACGTGACGTGGTGATCATCCCCTGGAAAGTGAGGATAGGAGGGGTTGTCTTCGAGGCAGAGCGGGAAAGTCTCCGCGAGCTTGCCTGATGGATTGGCGTCTCCTGTGAGGAGCCGGGCGAGAGCGCTGCCACCGGCTTGACCTCCGAGATACCCTTCGAGGATGCTGGAGACGTGTGCCGCCCAAGGCATCTCGACAGGTGCGCCATTGCTCAACACGACGATAACCTTTGGGTGGAGGGCGCTGACCGCCTCGATCAACGCTTCATGTCCAGGTGGCAGCTTCATATGGGTTCTGTCGAGCCCCTCCAACTCGAACATATCTGTCAGGCCAACATGGAGGACGACGACGTCTGCGACTTTCGCGATGTCGGTGGCTTCCTCGATCAATGTTTGATCAGGTGTGTCTGCTTGTGCCGTGTATCCAGGCGCGTAAGTGATGTGTTCGGCCCCAATGAGAGATGTGAGCGCATCGTGCAGGTTGTCGAGCTGACTTGGATTCATCAATGAGCTGCCTGCGCCTTGATATCGAGGATGCTTCGCGAAGCGACCGAGCAGCGCGATCGATTGTCCCTGTTTGAGGGGAAGCAAATGATCGTCATTTTTGAGCAGGACAGCGCCTTCTTCGGCGGCTTGTCTTGCGAGCGTGTGGTGTGCCTGTTGATCATATGTGTATGTTGTCGCGAGGGTCTCTTGCGCCTTGAAGATCAGCTTGAGGACGCGTGTGACGGCTTTGTCGAGGAGCTCTTCGGAGAGCTGTCCCTCGCGTACTGCTTTGACGATCTTTTGGTCATTCCCGTTGGGGGCGCCGGGCATCTCCAATTCAACCAACGCACGGAGACCATCGACACGTTCATTCATCGCGCCCCAATCTGTGACGATCAGCCCTTCGTGTCCCCATGTGTTCTTGAGGATGTCGAGCATCAACTCTGTGTGCTCGGCGCAATAGGTTCCGTTGACCTTGTTGTATGCACACATCACGGTCCAGGGTTGGGCTTGTCGTACAGCTCGCTCGAAGCCTGCGAGGTAGATCTCATGAAGGGCCCTTGTATCGACGATGGCATCTGTCGTCAAACGCCGATGTTCCTGGTTGTTGACCGCGTAGTGTTTGAGGGATGTCCCGATGCCCTGACTCTGTACACCGTTGATGAAGGATGCCGCGATCTCCCCTGAGAGATAGGGATCTTCGGAGAAGTATTCGAAGTTTCGTCCACAGAGGGGAGAGCGCTTGATGTTGGCACCTGGACCGAGCAGGACACCGACCTGCTCCTGTCTACACTCTTCTCCAAGGGCGACACCGATGTCCTCGATGAGCTGTCGATTCCAGGTGGCCGCGAGGGCTGATGCGGTGGGAAAACAGGTCGCAGGGACGCTGTCTTCCAGGTTGCTCATCTCACTGTCTGTGCGTTGTTTTCTGAGTCCGTGTGGACCGTCAGTGACCATGATGGAGGGGATGTTGAGGCGTTCGATGCCTTTGAGATGCCAAAAGTCACGACCTGAGCACAGAGAAGCCTTCTCTTCGAGTGTGAGCTGAGAGAGGAGCGTCGGGATGTCCTTGTTCATAGGAAAACCTTTTTCACTTCGTTGTTTTGAAGGTGACAATGTAATTTTGTTTCATGCCCTTGATCTTGATCTCTTTGTCAAACACGAAGCCATTTCTGTTGATTTGTGAGGTGACTTGGTTTTGGTTTTGGCGGACGTGATTGAGCATCCACTTGGAGGAGACGCCAGGGATGCGTTTAAAGTCGACGATGATCAGGCGTCCTCCTGGACGAAGGATGCGTCGAAAGTCCTTGAGCATGGCTTTCGGGTCGCTGAAGTGATGGTATGTATCGGAGGAGAAGATCACGTCGACGGAGTTGTCCGGCAGTAACGTTGAGGTGGCTTTGCTGTGGACCACTTTGACGTTCTTATGGGCCTGAAAGCGTTTGTTGAGGAACTTGATAAAGTTGGGGGAGATGTCGACCGCGTAGACGCTACCTTTGGCGCCGACTGTGTTGACAAAGGAGGCGATGAATGCACCTGAACCAGCACCGACGTCGGCGAGCTGTTGACCTTTTTTGAGTCCGAGCGCCGCGACGATCTGTTTGCGAAAGCGAAAGACCTCTCGTTTTTCACGTTCAAAGACCCCTTTCCATCGTTTGGCGTCGAGCTTTTTGCTGAGGAAGCGCTTGTTGAGCTTCTTGGCGTGTTGCTTGAGAGCGGAAGATTTGGTGGTTTTGGCATATGAGGTGGCTTCGTTGTGACCCACAAAAGTGGCGATGATCAACAAACCACTCAACAAACACAGTGACAAGGGATGTGTACTTTTTTTCAACATGAGACTCCTTTTTTTGCTCCACGAACGCTCCGTGGATTGACGCTTCGTCGATGTGCTCTTGTGCCCGCTTTTTCAGGGGTGGAGAATACATTTTTGACGGAGACAAGCATTACTATATAGAGGATACTACGCTCACTTCAATCATGGTGACGCGAGCCTGGGTATATGTTTGCGCTCTTGGTCCGATATTGCAAGCCAAAAGCGCTCTTTTTTACGATGGAAACAGTGGATGCTGGTGTCCATTTTTTCGTGACCGAGAGCTGGGAAGGAGATGCTGATGAGATACACGACATGGGTTGGTTCTTTGATGGCGATGTTGTTTGTTGGAGGCTTTTTGGGGACACACAGTAGCGGTTGTGCTCCTGCTGTCTCCGAACCCAACGTCGAGCAAGCTGTTGAAAAAGCACATGAGACTGTAAGCGAAAGTACACAGGCTGATGCAGGTGGGCAAGAGACAAACGCACAAGAGCCTGTTTTGGATATGGGGCCAGAGCCAACGCCACAAGAGCCGACACAAGAGCCCGTTGGGGAGGAGCGTGTGGAAGGCATCGTTGAAGTCGACGCAAGTGTGATGCCTGAACCTGAGCTGATCCCTGAGCCGACACAAGAGAGCGGTCCTGAAGTGCAGCCAGAGATCCCTTCCGATAGGGCATGGAGGGATGTAAAGTATGCGAATGTCTCCAGGAAACAGAGTCTTCATATCTTCCTCCCTCCGACGGGTAATGGACCTTTCCCTGTTGTTGTGTGGGTGCATGGAGGGGGCTGGCAATCTGGCTCGAAAAATCTCGCAGCGAATGCCTACCAGAGGAGCGCGTTGACAAGAGGGTATGCGCTCGTGAGTGTTGGTTATCGTTTGAGCGGTGAGGCGATTTTTCCTGCACAAATCCACGACGTGAAGACGGCGATTCGGTTTTTACGTGCGAATGGACAACACTATGCGCTTGATACGAAAAAACTTGGAGTGTGGGGAGCGTCGGCGGGAGGTCACCTTGTGGCGTTGCTCGGGACGTCGGCAGGCGTCACGGCGCTCGAAGGTGAGACGCTTGGATACAAAGGCCAATCGAGCCGAGTCCAGGCTGTTGTCGATTGGTTCGGTCCGACAAACTTTTTGACGATGGACACGGACGCGAAGACTGCGGGCTGCGCGAGGAGCAATCACAGCGGACCGAACTCTCCTGAGTCCCGTATGATCGGTGGTCAGATCACACAAATGCAGGCCGCTGTGAAGCTCGCGAGTCCGCTCACCCATATCACAAAGGACGATCCACCCTTTTTCATCCAACACGGCGACAAAGACTGCACTGTAGCCTACCCACAGAGTGAGGCGCTACGAGATGGTCTCAAGGCCACAGGGATCAATGTTCCCGTCTCAATGGAGATTCTAAAGGGCGCCGGACACTCAGACCCGGCGTTCAAGACTGCAGCCAACGTAAAGAAAGTCCTGGACTTTTTTGATAAATATATCAAACCCTGATGTGTTACGGCAGAGGTTGTATGACGATCGCAGCTGCACGAGGGGTGCGTGTCTTTTGTTTGCCAAAGACCTCGGAAAAGTGGGAGCGCAAGTAGAGAAGTTCAGTCCCCGTGAAGAGCCCACTTGTTGGCTGTGTTGTTGCAGTGTGGAGTGTCCGCAAGGTGACCTTTTGTCCATGAATGCTTGCTTCTGTGATCCGTCCATTGCCTTTGATCAAACCATTTTCAAAAATAAGCAGTCGTCCCGCTCCCATCACACGCATCCCATCAGCACCATCGAGGCGCCTTGGTAGCTTCAATGAGCGGACGTGTTTGGGGTGACCTGTACGGTTCATTGTGATCTGTAAGAGGCGACCATCTGCGAATGTATTCAGATAGATCGACTGTGTGCTGTGGTCATAGGCGATACCATTTCCGTTGTACGCGCTGCCTCCAAGGAGGGGGTGGGTGAGCCAGGTCTTGAGCTGTGGCTTCTTGGATTGTAAGGAGAGTCGAAGAATACGCGCCTTCGAGGTGTCTGAAATGAGCAGCCCTCCATGTCCATCTTGTGTCAGATCGTTACAGAACCCACCACTAGGTAATGTCCAATATCCACGCTTCCGTTTGGTGCGCAAGTCAAAGGCAAACAGCGCAGAAGGTCTGTCCTTGATCTTCGCGACCTTTAGATCTCCAGTACACACAAATAAGCGCTGTGTCGGCTCGTGGACCAGGAGTCCTTGGACGGACATCAGTCCCATTTTCGTACCATCAAGCCAGCGCGTTGGAGGTGTGTTCTTTGTCAGCGTAAGGATCGTTGAGCGTGTCGCGCTCCCTGTGAAGATCGTACCATCGGCAGCCATCGCGATGCTCTCAGGGTAGAAGGCCTTTGGGAGCCTCAGTGTTTTCACGGCCGAAGGTCTTTTTTTCCATCGCGGTGAGAGCACTCTATGGATGTAGAATTGTTTGGGGACACGTTTGTGTTGTTTGGGCTTCATGAGATGACGGATATCACATGTCGTCACCCACAGCGCGCCGCTTTGTGGGTTGTAGGTCAGGTTGACTGGATCTTTTAGACCCTGCGCGAGGATGTGAGGTGTTTTGCCTTTGCGCAGCAGGATGACGCGACCGCTTCGGCCTATATTGGCGTCCAGTACAACAATCGAGCGGTCCGGAAGGACGCGCAAACCGTCTGCATTCTTAATGTTGACAGATGGGAACAGTCGTTTGATGTGTTTGTGTTTTTTTGAGATGCGATAGAGTTTCCCGACGGAGAACAACCCGACGAGGAGATCGCCGTTTGGAAAGAGCGCGATCCCTGCGGGGCCGAGCTTTCCTCGTTGTAGTTGCGGTGCACGAAACCACCTCTTCAGTGTCGTTGCGTTGTTGTGGACTTTCCAGATACATCCAAGTTTGCTGTCGGTGATGAAGACATCACCTCGTGGGCTGATCGCGATATCATTTCCAAAACCACCCTTTGGGAGGTAGATGACCCTTTGAAGGGTCGCGTCCTTGAGTGAGATGGCAAAGATTCGGTGGGGTCTACGGTGGAGGCTTCCATCTTTGCGGCGTGTACCCAAAAAGTCTGGCGAAGCGCCCCACAACCATCCTCTCGTGTGATCGACGCGCAGTGATGTACCTGCGAAGACCTTTGGGTGTCCTCGGAAGAATGTCTCAAAGCGACCATTGGGGCGTCTTCTGATGATATGACCTTCAGTGACGGAGCCGATGAACAGCGAGCCATCTGGTCCGAGCGCGATACCATTTGGGAGCTGAAACCTTCTTGGCAGGGGAAAAGAGGTCTGTGTTGTGTGAGGGGTGGCGTTGGCAAATGTGATGAGCAAAAAGTAGATGATACAGCTATACACATTGATTTGAATTTTCACTGTTGTCTCCATGTTTTGATGAATTCGTGCTTTGTGAGAGCGCGGCTTTGTCTTGATTGACATGGTAAAGAGGGGCGTGTTACAAGTCCAACGCATTTTGTTTATATCAGGTATGAGGAGATTTGATACCATGCATATCGACATCGATGACCTTGCGTTAATTCGGGCCATTTGTGAGCATGGTAGTGTTACGCGTGCAGCAGAAGCGCTGCATCTGACACAGTCTGCTGCGAGTTGGCGACTCAAAAAGTTAGAGCAGCAGGTTGGAGGTGCGTTATTTCAGCGTACAGGTCGAGGGATGAAGCCTAACGCGATGGGAGAACGATGTTTTCGTTCAGCGCAACGTATCCTGGGAGATCTGGCGTCATTAAAGCGAGACATCGCAACCCTCCAGGAAGGAGGACATGGGACTGTTCGTATGGCGTCAGAGTGTTATACGACCTATCATTGGCTCCCTAAGATGTTGACCTCCTTTCGTACAGTCCATCCAAATGTCGATATCGAACTTGTCGTCGAGGCGACAGAAGATCCCATACCGTTCTTGTTGAATGGGCGTCTGGATGTCGCGTTGATGACAAAAGTCGCGGGGCTCTCATCATACGAAGCGTTATCACAGCAGCCTCTGTTCGAAGATGAGATGATCGCAGTGACATCGGCGCATCACCCTTGGTCTTCGCGCTCGTATATCGATGCCTCTGACTTCTCCGATGAGCATCTTATCGTGTACCAGCGTTACGACCTTGAACGTGAGCCTCCACGTCCTTTGCCCCTTCCACAGGGAGCGAAGCCAAAGAAGATATCGACTTTTCCAATGACGACAGAGGGTGTGATTGAGCTTGTGCGGGCCTCTATGGGAGTGACTGTGATGGCGTCTTGGGCGGCGTCTTCTTATCTGGAGAAGGGCGGGCTGTCACGTACGCGCATTACCACAGAGGGGATGTGGAGGATGTGGTATGCGGTTCGTCGGGAAGATGAGACGCCGACGTATCTGGATGATTTTCACCGATTGCTACAAACACTTTACGCAGCGCTTCCCCACTGAGAGCAAATCAATAGCCTTACAACACACAAAAAAGAATGTGTGATGTGGTGCACTTTGGGATCTGGCTTCGACACTCTGTATGACCTATCCAACCCCGTCCGTGGTCATCAGCCGTGATAGACGGGTTCATACAGATGGTGGAGGTATCCTCCACGACAGGAGAATCTATGTCGAAGTGTACACGTTTTCTTTTGATGATAGGTGTGGTGCTCACCACCCTACCGTCTTCCTCATTTGCCCGACGATGTAAAGGGAAGACTGTTTACAAAGTCGGGCAGGGAATCTACGATATCACCGGTCCTGCAGCCGAAACCCAAATGATGGGGTATGCCCTTGGAAAGCAACAAGCGAAGGGGATCCACATGCGTTTGCGTTCGAGGGCTTTTATCATCGAAAGTCCCTGTAATCGCAAGCGCGTCGTCTTTGTCTCTGTCGATCTTGCGCAGATGTTCCACTCCGTTCGTTGGGGTGTCATTCGCAAGTTGAAGAGAAAATTTCGTGGGTTGTACAATTACAACAACGTCATGATCAGCGCGATCCACACACACCAGGGGATCGCTGGGTACTCTTTTTGTGCGCTCTTCAACATGACTGGATTGACAAACGGCGGTTTCTTTAAACAAGGTTTTAACAAGCAAAATTACAACGCGATTGTCAACGGTATCTACCAATCGATCGTCAACGCTCACTACAATATGAAGCCAGCGACCATCAAGATGGGCGCACGTGATCTTCTCAATGCCTCGATGAACCGCTCAAAAGCAGCCTACAATCACAACCCTTGGGCGGAGCGTAGGCGCTATCGACATGACACTGACAAGCGCATGACGTTGGTCCGTTTTGATGCTGTGAGAGGTAACAGACCACTCGGTCTGATCAACTGGTTCGCCGTTCACGCGACGAGTTTTTCATCCAAACACAGGCACGTAAATGGCGACTCCAAGGGCCTCGCGTCTTACTGGTTCGAGAAAAAGTTTCGCACCAATTATCAAGCTCGCGATACCTTTGTGGCGGCCTTTGCGCAGGCGAACTGTGGCGATGTCAGTCCCAACCTCTGGGGGATCCCCAAGCCACAAACGGATTATCGAAATGCCGACATCATCGCGAAACGTCAGTACAATACGGCGCTTCAAATATACTCTCGTGCCAGGAAAAAGCTCAGCGGTGCGGTTGATTTTCGCCACATGTTTATCGACTTCTCGAAGATCCGCGTGAAGCCTCAATTTACAGGAAAAGGTCATCAGAGAACATGTGTGGCTGCCTTTGGGATCTCTTTTGCGGCCGGAAGTACAGAAGATGGTCCAAGTTATCACAAGATCAAAGGCGGAAAAATGGTCAAAGAAGGTTGGACGATGGGACGTAGACGACGAACGCACAGCAACGTCCTTTTTCGCCCTGTGACCAAGAAAATGATCCGCTGTCATGCCGAAAAAGATATCTATATGCCCATTGGAAATCCCGGTTTCTTGGGGAACAAGTTTCGTATGACGGATCGAGTGTTGCCACTTCAACTGTTTACTATTGGTCAGCTCGCGATCGCAGGGGTTCCCTTTGAATTGACGACAATGGTAGGACGTCGGCTGCGCAAAAATATCCTCAGCGCATTGCGTTCCAAGGGGATCACAGAGGTCGTGATTGCAGGTCTCTCCAACGCCTACTCTGGATATGTCACGACACGTCATGAGTATGCCAAACAACACTATGAGGGAGGTTCCACGCACTTTGGTCCTTGGACAGGGGCTGCGCTGCGTCAGTCTTTCTACACAATGGCGCAAGCGATTCGCTCTAACAAACCTATCCGTATGGGACGGTTGCCACGAGATCTAAGTCGTTTCCAGGGGGTTCGGACTGTTGGTGTCGTTTTGGACGCTGTCCCGATTGGCAAGAAGTTTGGTCAGGTGCGCAATCAACCTCGTGAAATGTATCGACGTGGACAGCGCGCGCGTGTCGTCTTTTGGGGGGCACACCTCAAGAACAATCTGATGACACAAAGAACCTATTTTAACGTTGAGCGAAGAGTGGGGCGACGTTGGATCACTGTGGCACGTGACTGGGATGATAACACCTGGATCTCATGGAGGCGTCATGGGGTTGCGGCTTCACACATTACAATTGACTGGAAGATCCCACGTAATGCGCCTAGAGGTGTGTATCGTATTCGTCACTTTGGATATCGCAAGCTCCTGCATGGCCGCTTGAAGTCGTACTCTGGCTCATCCTATCCGTTTGGTGTGGAGATGAGAGTCAAACATCCCAAACCAAAGCCTTCCATCTTCCGTAAATGTCCAAGAGGATACTTTAAGGATCCAAATGGTCGTTGTTACCAATGTCCAAGAGGGTATCGACGCTCGATCCATCCTGTGACCTCTTCACGAGCTTGTTTCCGGGATGGCTGGAGACATGCGAAGTATCACTACCGCAAAAAAGTCTTCAAACGTTGCCGCAGAGGGACATTCTTTGACATGTATCGACACGGTTGTTGGAGTTGTCCTGCCGGACATAAACGAACGGTCCATCATATCAAAACACACAGAGCCTGTCGTGGGCGTTCATGGGCACGTGCTAAAGAGTCTCGTTAGAGCCAATCATCTGTATCGGGTAAAGCGTTTATACTGCGTATACGGGGAATACTAGAATGCTGATCCAGGGGCAGTTGCACTTGTGTCTTCGCAAAGTGCACCCGAACATATGGCATAATCCCTCTCTTGCAATACGGATACTGCTCGCAGTATCCTCTAAACGCTCGATTGCTCAGGGAATATATGCGGTTGTCATTTGCTTCATTCACTTTGCAACCACCCCTTCTACAAACCTCTCCATCCCCCTGTCACTTCGTGACTTC
>MDTC01214397.1_pt1 | contig 33098 bp, 24 predicted proteins | sample 811181 | NCBI WGS metagenome assembly MDTC01 (sample SAMN05326644, study PRJNA326480) | marine metagenome | isolation source: seawater | place: Pacific Ocean: North | collected 2011
AAACCTCAAGATCTTCGATAGGCACCTTAAACAATCTGTTCCAATCCTTGTCCCCTCCACTTTGGGTCATTGATTTTGCGAGGAGCCCACCCATGCTGTGACCGACGAGAACCAAAGATTGATCCCTTGCGCCGCCCCTCGCGCGGAAGGCCTTCATTTCCCGGATTCCGTCGCGGAGTTCGGCTGATAAATACGGGATTAATGCTCCAGTGGGGTAGCCGAAGGTCCAGAATTCATAACGCTCACGGATCTCCGGATCCTCGTAAAATTTATTGATCGTTACTTCCCAGGTCGACGGGCTTGAGTAAATACCGTGGATTAGAACGCAGACTTGTTTATCGGGATCGAAAGAAGAGACGCGATGAAGGCCCATACGATCTGCATACTTTTCGAACTTTAAAAGGGCACCAAGATCAGGGATCAAGCGCTGCCGTTCGAAAAAATCACGAGCAAATGAAGCCGTATAGTTCGCCGCGATAGGAAATCTCGTGTGACCAGTCGAAAGCGAACGTTGTCGTGTGGGGTCAATCAATTCGAGCACTGGGCGTGACGGCTGATCCAGATTCAACAAAGCAGTCACTGGAAACCAGAGGCCCGACTCAGGGATCATTTGGTTCTGCCACGTCTTAGGCTGCCTTGCAATCAGTGGTGCTCCCACGCCCTCGATAATCACGTCAGAATCAAATCCTCGTTTCACCCGAACAAAATCTGCCGGAATGATCTGATCGATGGACTGGTGGGACAGCACCTCATCTACCTGCACAGCAAACTCAACTTCCCCATCCGTGGTCGTCACCACTGAAAGCGGCCGTTCTTCAGCCCAGTTGACTCCGATCTGTACCACAGAATCGAGAACCGCGGTATTATAATCCCGCAACTGCTTCGGAGAAGGCAACTCTCCTCTCTTAATCTGCTGCCAAGTGACCGTCGCTTCCCGAAGAGAAACCTCCGTTCTTTGTGCCGCATTCCAGTTCTCTCTTACTTTAACCCGTAACGCGCAGCCAAAGTTGAAGCAGAGCACCCCGAGGAGTGCCAGCCTCACAAATTGCTGGTTTATGGATTCTCTCATGATCATTTCTAACCCTAGGACACCTGAAAGCTATCACTCCCACCACTGATTTTTGTATATTTTTCTCGAAAATCCTATGATTTCTCGCCTATCATCCTCTCCCCACGGCATTTTCAAGTGAGTCAAAACTCCTGAAGGCCACCCAGTTCATCGATATCTATGAATTTTGTTTGCCCCTCTTGTAATATCACACTCCAAGCCGAAGCCGACTTGGCAGGTAAAACAGTCAAATGCCCGGGTTGCTCAACCCGGATCCAGATTCCGGAAGATTTTGGCCCTCCCCCGTCTACTGAAGGAAATGAGAGCATTCCAGAGGATGCTGCGACCGAAGAGACGATGCACCAAGATGAATTGGATGTCTCCTCCACCCCTCACGGTCCACACCCCTCATCCGTAAATATCTGGATCGCCGGAGGTATCGGCGTCGGCGCTACGTTCCTCTGGTTCGTGGTGATGTTCATGCTTCCTGACCCTCCAACTGAACCGGAAGCCAAGATGAGCATCGCTGCTTACCTGAAAGAACTATTCACTCAGCGAGGATGGCCTCAGTATGTCACCACTCTTCTCACATTCTGGTGCCTGGGGATTCTCATTCTTAAGTTTTTCAACATCCAGAAGCAGCGTCGCGCCATGCTGATCCAAGCGCTGCCGAGTAATATTTCCGAGGAGATCAACAAATCAAATCTCAAGGAATTCCATGAACATATCATCAATTTCCCGTTGGCGTTGCGAAATACCTATATCGTAAACCGCATTCGAAAAGCACTGGAGTTTTTCTACGTGCGGCAAAACAACCAGGACGTGGCTCAGATGATCACCTCCCAATCGGAGGTCGATGCGGCGAAAGTCGGCGGTAGCTACTCCATGGTAAAAGTTTTCCTCTGGGCCATTCCGATCATGGGTTTCATCGGCACCGTTCTTGGTATTGGTGCGGCGATCGGTGGCTTTGGAGCCGTGTTCAGTGCCGGTGACGGTGGCGACATGAGTCAGATCAAAGAACCACTCCTGACCGTTCTAAGTTCCATGGGCGTGGCATTCGACACTACCCTTCTTGCCCTAGTGTTTAGTATCCTCCTAAGCTTCCCCGCTGCCGCGTTTCAAAACTCTGAGGATGATTTGGTCACCGATGTCGACGAATACTGCATCGATAACCTTCTAAAGCGTCTCAACGACGGCGGACCGAGCAAGGATTTCGATACCGATGCCGGCCTCCTTCAGGCCGTTGGCGAGGCGATGGCTAATAACCAAAAAGATATCATGTCCCGTTTCGAAGGCGTTCAGAAAGGCATGTCGGAAAGTCTTGAAAATCAGTCAAACCAATACGAAAAGGTCGCCACGGCCGTCGAAAAGCAACTCGACGCCATCGGTGATCGCGCTGAGAACTACGAGAAGAGACTCGACGATGAATTCTTCGGTAGCCTCGAACGTCTCCGCAGAGACTCGACCCAGGTAATCGAAAGCCAGGTGGCACCCCTCGCGGAGGGCATTCAAAATCTCAATACCGTTCTAAAGGAACTCAACGGCAAACAAGTCGTCGTGAAAAAGAAAGGCCTCTTCAGCCGCGGCTGATACCCTTTTCACCAACAAGCAGCGGGGTAAATTCGAATGGCTAGGCGCGGACAGGACAGCGGGGGTTCAGTGAACCTCTTTCCTTTCCTCAGTATCCTGATTTGTATCATTGGGTGTCTGACGCTCATTATTGTGGTGATCAACCTGATCGCGATGAGCAAGGGCGAGGGCAAGACACCTGAAGCGGTGGAACGTGCGCGGGAATACATTCTCGTAAAGAAGGATAAGGAAGATAAACAAACCGACCTCGATAAGCTTCGCATCGACATCGAAAATCTGATCCAAGAAAACAAGAACATCATCCAGGACCGCGACAAGCTGGTGATGTTGAAGGACATGCTGGAGAATCAGGAAGAGATCGATAAGAGCCGCGAAGAGTTGATTGCGAAATTCAATCTTCTCTCTTCAACTAACAAACAACTCGTCGCAGACGAAACTCGCCTTCAGGAAGAAATTAAGAAGAAAGAAGAAGAGATCGAAGAACGGAAGCTCCCACCCGAACCCGCTGCGCTTCGCGTTCGCCCTAGCGGTTCAAGTTCCAGCACCAAGCCATTCTTCGCCGAAGTTTCAGACACCAGCGTATATCTCCACCAGAGCCTCACAGCCAACCCTGTCATCATTCCGGTGGCTTCTCTAAATCAGGATGAAGGCTTCATCAAACTGCTCAAAGAGATCGCGTCAGCCAACAATAACAGACTGATTTTTCTGGTTCGTGGCACCGATGGCGCAGTTAGCACGCTCAATCGAGCGAAATCAGTGGTAAGAGCTTTCAACCAATCAACGGGATCGAATATTATACCCGGTCGCCTTCCTCTCCCAGGGGAAGGTAAGATCGACCTCAATATGTTTGCCCAGTTCCTCGAACCCTGACCTTGTTCTTTCTGGTAAGTATCCATGGCACGTAGACGAAGAGCTGATGATGATCGCGGGATGGACTCCCTGATGGATGCATTGACGAACGTCGTCGGTATCCTGCTTCTCATTCTTATCGTCAGTAGCCTCGGTATCAGTGCCGCGGTGAAGAAGGTGGTGGAGAACCTTCCTGAGGTGACCGAGGAAGAATTGGAGGCAATGAAGGTGAGTCGGGATAAGACCCTAAAAAACCTTCAAGAACTCCAGATCACGAAACAAAACACCGAAGACAATCTGCCCACCGAAGAAGAGAAAGCGGTCATCACAGCTGAAATCGACGAAATCGAGAAGAATAACAAGGACCTCGCTGACAAGACTGCTGATATCGAAGAGTGGAAACGCAAAGTAGACAAAGAAGAAGAAAAGAAGGTTGAGAACGACGAAAATGTCAAAGTCGCTGACCTCCGAAATCAGGAATTGTCTGCCATCTTAGCGCAGACACCGAAGGTCGAGGTCAAAGTCGCCAAGGAAGTACTAATGCCCAATCCCCGCCTCGCCGATGACAACGCACGAGCCCTCTACATCGTCCTCAAAAGCAACAAACTCTACTTTGTGGGCGATCCCTACGAACACGCTCTTAAGATTCGTGATGTGATCGATCAGAATTTTAGCGATCTCGCCTACACGGGGAAAACATTGGGCTCTTACACCTATTCCCTTAAGGGTATGAAGAAGACGGATTGGGGCAGCTACGCCGCACTCACAGAGGATTTCAACCTGACTCGAACGGCAGAAAAAGAACTGGCTACCTGGTCGGGGATCAACACCAAATTCATGACTTCGGCCGGGGAGATGCAGGATGATCGCTCAGTGCTCAAAAGGATGTTCGGGAACGACAACCGGAAAGAATTCCAGGTTCATAAATTCCGCTTCGACATGAAGAAGCTCACCACCTTTTTCGGCGATGGTAAGTTCGGGCCCAAAGACTTTAAATACTTCATATCCAAAGGCGGGGGCGATCGAGTAAAGTTTGCGCTTGGACCGAGGGAAGAGGGCGGCTGGACACCGGAACAGTTTCTGGCGCCGGGATCCGAGTTTGAAACGTTCTGCAAGTCGGCTGCCATCAATCGCGGCACTCTCTTTTACTATTATGTCGCCCCTGACAGTTTCGACGCTTACTTGCAGGCCCGAGCCAGGTCCGAGTCCTTTCGAATTCCGGCAGGCTGGACGATATGGGCGGGAGAAAGATTTGAACCTCGAGCCATCCCGGCTCGTGAAACGATTCGCTACCAACTCGATACTCTACCCGCTGCCGAGTATCGTAAGTTGGCTGATTCGCTTGGTCCTTTCATCGTCGCGGAAGTGAACAAACTGACCATCAATTTTGAGAAACAGCTAAATGAGTCGGTGCCCCCCGATCTCCCCGAAGGCCAAAAAGCTGATTTTCTGAAACGATTGAGAGAGGAACGCCTCGAGTTCATTACGCGAAGCGCCCAGGGATACGCTATAGCTCCATTCAACACTGCGCTAGCTGTCTCCAAGATCCGTGGTGATGAGGAAGTTCGCCTAGAAATCCGACCACCAGAGATCCCGCACATTCGAGTTTTTCAGCCAGCTAACCTCCCGGCAGCACCAAAGCCCGAGCCTGATCCCAACAAAAAGCCGGCAACAACAAACAAACCTTCAACTGGTGGCAATCAGCTGATCCTCGATTAATTCGGGGCTGTTCGATAGAATCATTGCTAGCCGCCAATGCGCGCCGCGCTGATCTTGCTGTCTTCACTCGCCTCGACTGTCAACCAGCTCGAGCTTGCTAATCTGTTCCATGATTCGCAGAGAGATTTTTTCGTAGCGCTCCTTCGTAGTAAGCTCCGTGTTAGAGAAAACATCGGAAAGATCCACAGGTTCTCCCACGACCAGAGTTACCGGATGCTTCTTCAACTTCTTTCCACCGCGAGGAAGGGCCTTTTCGGGACCAAATAACCGCACCGGCAGAACTGGAACTGCGGCCTTGGTCACAATCATGCCGATTCCCGGCTGGCCTTCTGCCTTGATTTGCCCATCGTAAGAGCGCTCTCCCTCAGGAAAGATCAAAACTTTTTCCTCTTCCTTGAGTAAAGCGATAATCTTCTTCAGGACAGAAAGTTCAGGTTTCCCCTGATTAACAGGAAGAGCATTAACCCTAGTTAAGATAAAGTTAGCCAGAGGATGGGCAAATAATGTGCTCCGGGCAAAATAGAAAATGGGGGCCTTGAACGCTGATCCGATAAGCGGCGGGTCGAGGAAACTTACGTGATTCGAAGCAATGACAAGCCCACCTTCATAGTCATTTAGCTTCTCTCCATTTTGTACCCGGAAAGAGCAACTAAATTTAGCCACCAGCTTAGAAAGACTGTGACCGACGAAATACCAAAAGTTCATCTTGATCCGATATAGCGGAAAATAAATACCCTCGCTGGACAAGAACTAGCGCAGTGGCGCTGTCAAAAGATTCACTGTCCGATTCACCTGGTGGGCTAAAATACCGCAGCCCGAGAACGAAACCGCGAAGGCCACCAAGACTATAAGAAGGATGCACTTCCGAATCATTCTCTTCTTTCGTGGATGACGACACACTTGTCAACGCTTACGGAGGGCTTCTGTCATCTCTCGAAATGCTTCCGTGGCTCCAAATTGCTTCGGGTTCGACTGATGCCTCTTGAGGATTTTAGACACTTTCTTTTCCTGCACTTGTGCTAGGTCCCATTGATATGAGAGGCGCCATATTTCGAAGCAGTGGTCGAGGAGCTTGTTTCTGGGAATACTTTTTTTCAAAAGATGGATCAGCCCTCTTCCGGTTTCCATCCCCCCAACAGATTCTCTCGAAGAAACGAAGCCGTGCTCGATGGCTGGGTTTCCGGGCGCAAGTGTCGAGCCACTTCGCCACGCCCAAAGCGCCACAAAAACGACCATTCCGAGAAATAAACCATGGAGGCGGTAATGACGAATTAACTTCATCGTCCCTCCACTCTCAAGGGTGCCGTGAATCGTTTCATCAAAGACGATATTTTTCTTATCACCGACCATCCAAATCAGAAACTCCGGGACGGCTTCACGATGAAGAGCCTCATTGCTGACAAAAAAGCTGTCAGTGGCAATCACCACGGAACCTTTGCCCCAACGCCGTTCCATCACCACGGGCTTACCTTCAACCTTTACTACCGGATACCAAGCAGCGGATTCAGTCTCTAACCGATACTGGGAATACCAGGATGGCATCACTAAGTCGGAACGTTTTGCCGTAAATGATTTCCCCTTCTTGGTTTCCCAACCGTCTTCGGGTCTCTCGAACTCCTCTAATCCGTTTACTTCAAAATCAAGGTGCTCCGTCAGGCGGGGCCCTAACATGGAAGCCAACTGAACTTCAAAAGCGCCCTCTTCGTCCTCTCCGCTATCTGATTTATCTTCAGCACTCTCATCAGTTTCACCGGTTTCTTCGTCGCTACCTTTTCCGTTGCCATTCGGGGCTTCTCTTTTTGAGCCCTTCTCTCCTCGCAATCGCTCTTCCCGAAGCTGACGTCTTCGCTCAAGCCAATTCTCTTCCTCTTCAGATTTAAGTGGTCGAAACTTCTCCGGAACCAATTCCGGATTAATGGTGAGCACCAGCCTCGCTCCTTTTTTTACAGCCTCCATCACAGGCGAATCCTCCGGCACTCTAAGTTCATTCAAATCATCCCGTGGATAACCAAGGAGCAACAGTGCACTACTAGGATCGAGGGTCGACACCGAGTTAAGATTGGTCACGTTGCGCGAAACCTCATATTGAGGGAGCCCGCTTAAGGTTTCGTAAAGTGCGCTGGTGCCAAGCGGATCACTCCTGAAACTCGCATAGTAAGGATAGATATCCCCTTCCACGAACCGGCGCTCCATCACTTCCACGAATACCACGAGCAAGACCACGCCAAGGGTGATCAGGGCAGCCCAGGTCACTGCTCGACGCCCTGAATTCATGAGACTGCTACCTCCGGTAAAACGGTTAGCGAAGCCACAGCGGATCCTGACTCCTTCGCAATGATTTCATGATTCTTGAGGAAATTCTTCACGGTTTCCTCCTCAACCGGATGCCAACCATACCACGCCTCCTCAAAAAGTTTGGTGTTCTCACCAAAGGCAGTTCGCAACTCAGTTTTTTTACGGATCTTCAGTTCAAGTTCCCGGCGATAGTCACGATTCGATTTGAATCGCGCGATCATGATGACACCCTCTTCCCCGAGGTTAGCAAGCGTCGCGAGAAAAAGAGCCCGAATCGCCAAACGTCCATCTCCCTTGGAGATTTGCTCCCTTGCCAGCCTCATCCATTCTCCCTCCGGCAGTTGCGAGGCAACAATATCCTCATTTTGAAGATCGACTACTGCGGCTGGAGCATTCTCAAGTTTTTCGTTCCCGGAAGTATCTTTATACTTTCGATAAAGAAGAAAGGCCAACCACAAAATCAAGCCCACCACCACTGCTATAAGGCCGAGCGAGAAGGTCGATTTTAAGCCTTCGAAGCCTTTCAGACCATCCGATGAACTTCCTCCACTCGCACCCACGGCGTCTCGTCGGGTATTCTCCAACATCTCATCAAACCACTGATTGATCGATCTCAGTAATTCCTGTGTCGCTTCAGCCAACTCTCTCATGCGGCGGGCCAACCACCCCTCTTCGCTACCCGCAAATTCAGCGTCAGCTCTCCTCGAAAGCTGCCACTGATACTTCTTTTGCTTAAAAGTTTCCGAGAGTTCGCTCTCAAACGCTCGAGATGGCGGATTTTCGTCAGCAGAAAGCGCCCCAACCCAACCTGAAAGACAACAGAAAATTACGGCAATCATGACTGCCTGACTGGTTTTATCACGCATCGAAAGTTCACGGGGGCTACGTTTCCTTATTGCTCGGCAGGAAGCTAAGCGGCTTAGGAGATCCTCCCCTGTAACTCTTGACTCTGCATAAAAACACCTCAGCACATATACCGCTTTCATTACCGGAGAAATCACAAGATAAGTGAGTAGGAATGTCCCAACTAAAAAGGTCGAGTTAAGCAAGGCTGCTAGAGGACTCAGGGTAAAAGCGGACTCGATCCCAAAGAAAGCTTTCCCGAAAGTCGCGAGACCTAGGCAGGTTCCTATGACATTCAGCCAGACAAACAAGCTTACAAAAAGAAGGACCACCAGAATTCCATGATTCTGACCCCATTCGTAATGTGAATTTCTCAAACTTGATTTAAGGAGACCCCGAAAGGACCGCCGACCGAAGTCTTTTGTGAATGCTAAGACAGTGGAATTTTGTAGCGTCGCGATAATCCACCCCAGCGGTATGACAAACAATAACCCGGCAAGCATAAGAGGTATATGCAAAGCCTGTATCAGCAAGAGGGCACTCAGATTTCTAAATTGTAACGTTCCCAAAATCGATGCTGAACTGCCATAATTGATCGTTTTCCAAAGTCCTTCACAGAATTTTACTTGGCAGTAGCGCATCCAGAAATAGAGCGCCGTGACGCCAAGCGATGAAGGGATCACCGTCTCGCGGGCCAGCCCGCTTCGACTCATATCAGCAATGAAGAAGAGTAGCCCTCCTGCAAACGTCGTCGTCCCCAGAAAAAGTATCAGAAGGTATTTAACATCGACGCTTCGAAGCAGGTGAAACGCCTCCTCCAGTATCTGGAGAGAAGACCTTTCCGTGTGCCGTTGGCGTTCTCTGTGACCGGGAATTCTCATCATTTTCTACTCCCAAATCGTACCGTCATGAAAATCGTCAGGAATATCCGCCAGCGTTCCGGCGACGAGATAGAACAGAAGCCATCCAATCATGAGAGCAAAGCCTAACTGAAGGAGTGGCATGAGTTGAATCGCTCTCTTTCGCGGTGGCGCTGCGGCCGCTTCGTGGACACTCCCTCTCAAGCAATTGGCACAGATTAGCCTACCTTCATGCTCTGTAATGCATTCCTCACAGAAGAACTGACGGCAACTGGGGCAGCGCGCCACCGACTGACGGTCCGGATGAATCACACAGGTAGTATCGCCCAGAAGACTAGCCATTTTACTGATCCAAAGCTTCAACACCCACGCCTGACTCAACTTTAGCTATCGTTGCTTTCCATCTCCGGGCACTTGCCAGCCCCACGATTCCAGATACCAAAATCCCGAGAGACAACCCTAGCATAGTTAAGTAACCGACAAGCCCCCCCTCAGAGGCCACCGCAGTAAATGCTTCTAGTGGACCGGAAATACCGATCGTATATTCAGGATTTTGAGTTGCAACTAGCAGGTAATAAATCGTTCCGCTTGCTGTTAGTAGAAAAAGAATTCCCAACTGGACCCAAAGGATCGAACGGATACCGTCTGGAGTCGCCTTCTTGATGGACAAAATCAATGCGAGAGTCAGGTTCAAGCTCAGCCCAACTAGGAGTGCGAGCGCCGTTCCGGTAAAAAAGAGACTCTCAAGGTGAAGAGCCAGCAGAAAGATCACTCCGATACCGGCAGAGAACCCAAAACTGATCGTGACGGAACGCGGTAACTCAAAAAGTTCCACGACTCTGGTCTTTACAGGCCTCTTTGGCTGATCACTGCCTTCCCGGCTCGCACTGACAGTCAGGTCTTCCTGCACCTCACGGACCAGTCCTTCGAGCTGGCCCACTACCCGCTGGGCCTTGGTATAGCGATCAAGAGGTTTCAGGCGATCCCGGCTCAGTCGGGTCTGAATATCGCAAACGCATGTCGGCCCGAGGATTAAATGGCGGATCAAACCTGCAGCAAATATCCCGGCAGCCAGACAAAGCAAGGAAAGGAAAACTATCTTGGCGATGCTGGCATCTTCGTATCCTGTCAGCACGAAAATGATGGCCATCGATCCAGCACATAACATCACTCCCAGCGAGTAACTCACGAACCCTGCGACACGCGACGTCTTCGCTACAGAGATAGCCTGTATATCACGGTAACGGTATCTCTTATATTCTTCGCGGAACGGCATCAGCATTCCAGTCCCACGGACATAGACCAGATGCTCATCACCAAGCCAGAGACTCGACATTCCAAAGCCCCTGTCGGCAACGCGAATATAACTATCAAAGGCCGATTTCACACCGCTCATAGTGAACACCTATTAACCAAATCTGGTCAAGCCTCTCGTTAGACTAGATGAGCAAAATTCCTCCGCTTTCAGCTCACAGAAACCGAAGAGTAAGAGGACATCAAAGCAAGCATATCCTTTACCGAACCAGAGAGCCCACAAAAAAGGCCGCGCGCCACAAGAGAGTGCCCTATATTGAGTTCAGCCAAGTAAGGCATATGCATCAGCATGGGAAGATTACTTAGGGTAATCCCATGACCGGCATTGACCTGAAGCCCAGCCTCATGGGCCTGAATACCGGCGGCTTGCAGCAACTTGAACTCTTCTTCTCCCCCTTCGACGGCCGCGTTGGCAAATGCGCCGGTGTGAAGTTCCACCATGTCAGTACCAAGCGCAGCCGATGCAGCAATCTGCTCAGGCTCTGGGTCCACGAAGAGGCTAACCTTGGTCCCATTTTCCTGAAGCGCCTGTATTGTCTCCTCAAGAGACGCATCCGCAGCGGCAACGTTAAGCCCTCCCTCCGTGGTAATCTCCTGACGGTTCTCCGGAACAAGGCAGGCAAAATGAGGTTTTACCTCAAGAGCGATGTCGAGAATCTCCCGTGTATTACCCATTTCGAGATTGAGCTTGGTATGAATCTTATCACGCAACTCATAAACGTCCCGATCCTGAATATGGCGACGATCCTGTCGCAAGTGGATCGTAATAGAATCCGCTCCTGCTGCTTCTACTTCGTGGGCAGCAGCGACGAGGGAAGGCTCGGAATTGTGTGCATCTGGCAGCAATGCGTAGCGCGCCTGCCGCAAGGTTGCGACGTGATCGATATTAACACCGAGTTTTAAAACGTGATCTAGAGATTCACTCATAACCTTGGTTAGGCACTCACATGCGACTCATCATTGTAGGCCACGGTTCAGAAAACTCTTTTGAGCCTTCAAGAAAGGTGAGCTGGTCAGCGCATAATCTTAACTTCGGTGCCCAATCCGACTTTCGAGAAGATCAAAGGTTGAACCGAACTGGGAACCCGAATGCAACCGTGGCTAGCAGGAAAATTCGGAACATCTCCGACGTGCATTCCAATACTTCCGTTCACACGCATCCAATAGGGCATTTCAGCGCCAATAAACCTAGCTCCACCGGCAGGACGGTCCCAAGCCTCACCGCTGCTGCGAACAATCGATCCGGATGAATTCACCCAGCTACCGTAAAGAGTGGACCGTTTTTCCGTTCTCTTTTCCTGGACCCGGTAAGTTCCTGTCGGGGTAGAATACCCTGATTTTCCGGTAGAAACCCGCGTTTCGATGACGAGCTGTCTTTTGGACCCTACCGCTCTGTAAACCCGCGCCTTCTGATCACTTAAGTCGATTTCAATTTTCGCGTTAGAAGGTGCCAAACCGGATAGACCTAAACGGTTCACATAGACGCCATTCCCCTTTCCTTTATACTGGTTGCTGGCGCTCCCAAAAACCGAAAAGAAACTGCCGCTGGAACGCCTCGATCGATTCTCTGCAGCGGCTAACGCTGCTTCTCGCGCGCGGGCCTCCTCTGCTCTCTTTCGTGCAGTAATCCTTGATTGCCGCCGTTTCTCCTCTTCGAGCTTCTTCTTGGCAAGTTCCTCCACCTTAGCCTTCTTAAGGGCCGCTAGCTCACGAGCTTGCTTCTCAGCAAGAGCTTTCTTCTTGACCTCTTCGGCTCTTCTCTCAGCCGCCAACTTGCGAGCATTCGCCTCATCTTCCTTTCTTTTAGCCGCAAGTTTTTGATCACGTGCCTCCTTCATCTTAGCAGCGCGCTCTTCTCGTTCCTCTTTCGCCTGAGCCATTTGCTCTGACCAGCTTGGCCCATTACCCCTCTCTGCCGTTGAAGACCTCGACTTGGTCTTGCTAGCCAATGTGCTGGGTTTGGTCAAAGAAGCACCTTCGTCAACCGTGCAGGCGGAAAAAGTAACGGCCGCGACAATGATCAAAGAAACCGAGAAGAGGCGGCGAAACGTAGGCTGATTCATTGGATCAAGAAAGCGGTGGGAAGAAAATCTTCGCTTTTCAGGTCGAGTCAACGGGAATGTGATTCTTTTTACGAGAAGGACTGGCGCACAAACGTTAGTATGTCTGAAGCTGGCCTTTGCTTACTCGAAATACCATGGAGTCTTTTCAACTCTGAGCCCCGGTCAATCGTTGGAATAAAACGGCTTTCCAACCACTTCCTCTTCGACTCCAAAATCCCCTCCGCCGATTTCATCTGGAAGGATCTCGTCGGAAAGACGCTGAATTCCATCTCCCGCATATTCACTTTGGGGATAGATCTGGCGCGCCGAAAGGAACCAGGCAAGGCTTGAGCCGTATTGTTGTCGTTTCTCAAGATTCTCCGCTGTCTTGAGGGCCTTCACAAAAGGAGCTACATCAGTGGAAAGATCAGATCGCTTCGCTGAAAGCGCCACGTCATCCGGGAACTGCTTGAAGGTCTTTTCCACTATTTCCCAAGCCGCATGGGCATTGCCCGCCTTATTCAGTGTAGCAGCCTGCTTCATCACCGTTTCAATTTCGAGAATATTACCAACAATTTGGTCCAAAGCATCCTGACGCTCGGTGTCATCGACTGTTGCAGCAATAAAACGTGCCTTGTTGTTGAATATCTGCCGATAACTCTGTGTCGCGAGCAGTCGGTCAAATTCAAGTTTCGCCTGCTGTTGCACATCCGCCGAATCTGCCAAAATATCGAACTGCTCTTTCAGAAAAGGGTTGGTTGGCCAAATCTCGGCCGCGGCCTTAATGTTTTCCTCATAATCGGCCTCATCTCCCTTCAACGCCGCATTCTTGGCACTGCGAATGCGCATATTACTGCTGAGGCGGGCCGCTTCAATAGCTGCGGTAGGCTTGGAATAGTCGAAATCATCCGCTTGGGATTTCATTTCAGTGACAAGATCTTCGGCGAGAGTGTAGTCGCGAACTTCGATGGCATTTACCAGCTGAAAGGCATTCTGGGTGTAGCCCAACACCTGTCGCTTGTCTTCGCGCGGAACACTCTGAACTGAGGGGAGGTATTCACCTGTCATAAAAGCTTGCTGTAGCTGTCTCATCGCTGCATCAATTTCGCCTTGTTCAAGGAGGAATCCAAATGACTCAACCGACTGATCCACGTCCCGGATCGCTTCGTTTGCAAAAGCATCGAGCGTCGTGATCGTTGGATTGAAGCCAATTGTCTTGCCGAATGACTGCTCCACTTCGGACCCCTCTTGGAACTCGAGGCGCCCTGCTCCATCCTTAAAAAACTCGGTGTAGAAACGAGCTGCCATAACAACATGCTCAAACCGGCGCTGGAGAAAGAACTGAACAACAAGTGCTTGAAATTCCAGCTTGGCCTCGACTTCGGAGAGTTCCATCTTGGCACTGTTAGCGACTCGCTCTGTTTCCAACTCTGCAATACGCTGCACGTAGCGCTGCACGTGTCCAGCCTTGGTGGGATCAGTTGCTTTGGAGCTTTTCTGCTTTGGACTCTCACTGAGCTTACGTTCGCGATCTCCTATATTGTTCGCGCTCCACTGATCAAAATTCCAATCGAGCTGGCGGCGCTGCCTGTCGAGTTCGCGATTCAAAAGATCGAGTTGGCCACGCGACTTCTGGGCGAGGTAGACCCGGTAAACAGCATTAGCGAGCGATTCGCAGAGCCGAGCATCCTGCCTGAAGTTTGACGCACGTTGCAGCTGAGCTACCGCTTTGGGAAACTTAGAAGAATCACGATTGTGCGGTGAAAGTGTGTCTAAGATTGCCCGGATCGCAGCCCTGTATGCCAGATCCTCTTCCATGCTGGCTTCCTGCGAGTTTAAATATTTCTCAAATCGAGCACGGAAGACACGGTTGTCATTAACATTGAAGCTTTTGCCGTCGAAAGAAAAAACGTCTGTCGTCGGATCAAAATAAGGAACATCATTTCCAACCACCTGCTGGTTACCTTTCTGCCCCCCACTTTGGTTGACAATAGTCGTATTGTTGGATGGTGGGGCGCTTCCTCCAGCGCCGCTGCTGGTTGGGGGCGTGTAAACCTGAGCTTGAAGGATTGCACTCGGAGAGAGGACTATTCCGATCCAGGTGAAGAACTTCAGAATATTCATTTCAGGGAGGTTTTTAAAAGGCAGATTTCGGATTTTCCGAAGGAAAATTAGTGTCATTCATCGATCGCTTCAGCCACAAGCGTGCCGTCGCGATCGACGCGAACTACCATCACAAGCTGGGATCCACGTTCGATATTGATATTGCTAAATTCCTCAGGAACAAGCACCGGAACAGGAATTGTGATAGTGCTATCATTGGCTTCAAAGCTGATTAAGCGGCCTCGATCAGCCGTCCAGCGAAGAGTTTCTTCGACCTTACCGTCGACTTTGTAAACATTACCACGCAGACTATTTCCATTGTCGCGGTAGGTCATCAGGTTGAGCGTCGCTGCGTTCGATGAACTTTTCCCTGATCCGCCGCCCGATCCACCACCAAGCATGTCTCCAGCGATGAGCTTAAAAAGCAGCGCAGCGATGAGGAGGAAACCTACAATCGCAACTGCGATGCCGGCAATTTGTCCTACGTTAGCTCCGGAACTGGCTCTTCTTGGCATAGTCTAGTGGGGGAGGATTCTACAGACCTATAGTCTAGCACAGAATGCCTCCAAGCGTTAACGAAAACGGCTCACTTGCGCGGCTGTTCTCGGGCCAACCGAAACGACCCACTTCAGCTAAAATTGTCAGCTTTCATGTCGCCTTCGATCCGTCCCTACTCCCCGGCGGGAGCGACAAATTGCCCGCTGGATTCAGCCGCCGATGCTGCCCGCAAAAACTTATTTTGCACGACGCCCTCAGATCCGTCCGGCAGCTGGATCGAAGCCCACTGTTCTCCCGGCTTCGTCATCCTCACCAAAGAGCCGGAACCCAGAGCCCGGACCTCCGAACTCATCTGGTCATTACCGTATACCATGAACTGTGCCGTCGAGGTGACGATGTAATACTCGGTTCCCGCACTGTTGATCGTTGTTAGGGTAGGCACTGAACCGCTGCCCTGACCGGAAACCGGTTTCGCATTTGCAAATGAACCCGAAGGAAATGAAATCTCCGGCATCGATAGATTAAATCTATTCCGCTTTTTGGGATCTTCACCCGGCATCACAATCTCACCAGTTGAGGAGGAGGCAAAAGATGTATCCGGAGCGTGATCATCAGCAGTGTAACCGCCGCTACGATTGCTACCGGCTGGGACACGGTCGACGGCGCCATCAGGAAAGAGCCCAGCGTCAATCGTATTGTCTGATTTGTTCCTGCTAAAGCCAAAGAAACCATCGCCGCTCCTGCTTGAAGGTGCCTTGACCGAAGCTCTAGAGCCACTCAAAACACTTGTAGGCTGTGGCTTAGCCTTCTTGAATCCGGAAAAGAATCCCTTTTTTTCGGTTGGCGCTGGTTCATCGATAGAAACCGCACCATCATTCTCACCAGACCCGTCGATGAGCGACTGCCCCGATCTTCCCGGCACCATAGTATTAGCAAGACCTGAAGATGAGCTCCCTACAAACTGAGGCTCCCCGCTGTTGTAGCCTAATTTTTCCGCTTGAGGAGTTTTATTTCCAATCTTAGGAATCTTTAAGCCCCCGAAGAAACCACCTCTCTTACCTACTGAATCAGCGTTAGTGCCCACGTAGCGAGAAGAAGAACCGGTTGCTACTGACTGGAGTGCTGGAGTAGTGAGGCCAGGAAGAGGATCGTTGATGAACTGGTTGGCAGCTACTGGGTCCGGTTTTGCTTTCTTAAAAGGATTCAATCCACTGAACCCCTTACGTTCTTTTTTAGGTGGTTTCTCACGACCCTCTAATTCAATCATTGCCTCGAGAAATGGATCCGGCACGTCGCGCTTAACCTTCACGTTGCCGGCTGTGCTCTCCCACGACGACATATCATTCGAAGATACTTTGTTAATTTGCGCCTGATTACTGCGCTCCCACTTCGAACGTTCGGCTATGTCACTCTTCAAAAATTTAATCTCGCGAGCCGACTGCAGTAACCTCTGGACGCGCTGATTTTCCAGCGCCTGATCCGCTGAACGCGCTATCGAAGCAGCCGCTGCCTGACCTTGCGCATTCTGTGCTGCCGTTCGTATTTGAGCCATCTGAGCCTGCTCGTAACCCGACGCTCCGGGGATGCCACTGGTCATACCTGCGGAGGCCGTTGGAGTGGCCGGGTAAGCTGCCGCTGAAGGTGTTTGGGCCCCAAGCTGGCAAGCTAATGACACCAGCCCGAAAAAAAACGTCGCTAACAACCGGGGTAATACCCAACGAGACGGAGGAGGCGTGACCTTAGGTATGCGGGATTTATCGACCATGAGATTTAAAAAAAAAGATACCCTGAGTTGACTGGCTCGTCCACTCCTCCGACAAACTTTTGTGCCAATCGCCATCTTAACTCTTTTCCCCTTCTTATCCCGTAAAGCGATAAGAATGATGGATCCCCATGCTAATGGTTAGCTCATTCAAATCCATTTACACACTTCAGCAGGTTTGGTAGTTTAGGAGCAGAGAATTCACGTTTCAACCATCCGAGACCTTCAGAATGAAAATTACCGTCCTCTTGTCTCTTCCAATACTGCTCTTCGGTTTCTGCCTGACTCCATCAGAAGCCCAAAGTGACATCCAAACAGTCTACAACGAAGGGGTGACTCTCTACAACGATGGAGAATATACAGATGCCATGGTAAAGTTTACGGCAATACTAAAAGAGGACCCAAGGATCATCCATGCCCGCAGTTACCTGAATAAATGCAGATTGGCATTAGCCAGCAAGCGCGACGTTTCCAACGACATCAAAGCGCAGATAGCTCAAATCATAATTCCCCAATTGAATTTCAAAGATGCCCCAATTGGAGATATTCTCGATTACTTTACGATCCGCGCAGAAGAGCTTTCAGGTGGTAAAGTGAGACCAAATTTTATCTATAGAGGTTCCGCTGACCAGCGTCGCAACACACTCGTGACCCTCTCCCTCCGAAACGTCCCAATGACAGAAGCTATTCGCTATGTAAGCCAGTTAAGCGAGACCCATATCAAATATGAGGAGCACGCCATTATCGCCAATCCAAACTATGGCGGTGCGGCAGAGTCTGCTCCAGAAGAGGCTTTAAGCCAAGGCGGGCAAACAGCCAATTCTGGGTCGTCTGGCACAACTCTTTTCGACTGAGCTATCTCTCTTACTGCCCTTCCAACCCGTCATTACAACAGTCAAGTTTCTCTCAGAGTTTGAGTGAGCATTTCGCCTTAATTACTGGAGGTCAGGGTGACCTCGCGGAAGCCTTGCGCCTTCAGTTAATTGGCACAGGTTTTGAAGTCCTTTCGCCTGGTCGTTCGGAGCTGGACGTCCTTGACCCAGCCTCCGTGGATTCCTATTTTCAAGGGCTGGGTCATTTGGACCTACTGGTGAACAATGCCGGCATCACAGGCGATGCGCTTCTAACAAAACAGACTACAAAGAAACGTAACGACGTGATCGATACCAATCTCAAAGGAGCTCACCTCTGCTCTCAAAAGGCAGCAGTGATGATGATGAGGGAACGGTCGGGGCATATCATCAATATCGGATCCTATTCAGCACTGAACCCGCAAACAGGGCAAACAGCATATGCTTCTGCCAAGGCCGGCCTAATCGGCCTGACCAAGAGCTACGCAAAGGAGCTCGGAAAACGAAATATCCGAATAAACTGTGTACTCCCAGGCTTTCTTGAAACAAAGATGACATCTGATTTAAGCAACGAAACCATTACCAATTCTTTACAGCGGCATCAGCTGGGACGATTCACCACCATCTCTGAGGCCGCCCGGTTTATTGCCTTTCTAAGCACCACCGAACATATCTCAGGTCAGGTGTTTCAGCTCGATTCGAGAGTTTGAAATCAGCAAAGGAAATACCAAGCAAAACCGAGTTGAAAGACCGTCGACTCTATCCTAAGCTCCCACCTTCAGATTAGCAGTCTTGAAAAACGGGAGGGGTGGCAGAGTGGTCGAATGCACCGGTCTTGAAAACCGGCAGGCCGCAAGGTCTCGTGGGTTCGAATCCCACCCCCTCTGCCATCAACAGGCCTCCCCCCCACTGCGTAGGCGGCGCTGAGAGATTCCGGCAGCCCAAACAAAGGGGTAATCCCACCGGAGGCGACCACACCGATGGCTAAAACTGCATAAAGTTAGTCTTTCTTTGTCAAGATTGTCGGATGGGTCGAAGCTACATTTTCGTTCTATTCCTCGATAATCCAGAAAGCAGCATGAGCAGTTCCATAAAATCTCCCCGCATCGCTATTGTCGGTCTTGGCTTTGGTGCCGAATTTATTCCTATTTACCAACGGCATACAAACGCACAAATGGCGGCGATCTGTCAGCGGACCGAGTCCTCTCTCAATGAAATAGGTGACAAGTTTGGTGTCGAAAAACGCTACACTGACTACGACGAACTTCTCAACGATCCGGATATCGATGCCGTCCATATCAACTCTCCAATTCCAAATCACGCAGAACAAACCATCGCAGCTCTAAAAGCGGGAAAGCACGTCGCCTGCACCGTTCCCATGGCCACCTCCGAAGAGGACTGCAAAACTATCGTCGATCTGTGTGCCGAAACAGGACTCCATTACATGATGATGGAAACGGTCGTATACGCCCGCGAGTTTCTTTACATGAAGGAACTCTATGACAACGGCGAGCTCGGCAAACTTCAATTCCTCAAAGCGAGTCATCAGCAGGACATGGATGGATGGCCCGGCTACTGGCCAGGTCTCCCACCCATGCACTACGCAACTCACTGCGTCGGACCTGTTCTCGGACTTGGAAGAAACGAAGCGGAATATGTCAGCTGTTTCCCGAGCGGTACTATCCGAGAAGAGATGCATGACTGCTATGGCTCGCCTTTTGCCGTCGAGACCACCCACATCAAGTTCCACAACAGTGATCTCAGTGCTCAGGTTTATCGCTCACTTTTTGACGTAGCGCGTCAGTATCGGGAGAGCTTTGAGGTCTACGGCTCCAAAAAGGCCGTCGAATGGCCACTCATTGAGAATAATCCCCTAGTGGTGCACACAGCGAAGAAGCCGGAGACCGACATCCCTGAAGAAGTTGAGTGCCCCGACTACGGACACTTATTGCCGGATGAGATTGCTCCCTTCACTCAGGGAGGAGTCTACAGTGGAGAGGAAGGCGAGGAACACCTTAGCTTTACTCAGGGTGCCGGCCACGGCGGTTCTCACCCGCATCTCGTACATCAGTTTATCGAACTGCTGCGCGGCGAAGGCGAAGGCTACCCAAACGCCGTCCAGTCGGCCAACATTACCCTCTGCGGCATTCTTGCCCACGAAAGCGCTCAAAAGGGCGGCGAACTGGTCCGCCTGCCTGACTGGATCCTAAGCTCTTAGTGCGTTTTTCGGCTTTTAGCTGAAAGGGGTGCCACTGCACTCCTTCATCACTAAGCGGGTTTAGGTCGCAGGTCTAGAGCCACAATCTCCCAATATTCCCATAAAAAATTTCCTCACTCTCCTAGGAATCGCTCTTCTGTTTTCATCTGTCTTTGGTGAGGACACCAAACCGAACGTACTCTTTATCGCGATCGATGACTTGAACGACTACATCTCTGTTCTCGATAATCACCCCAACGTTTACAGCCCGAACTTTGAGCGCCTTGCCAGGCGATCCGTCACCTTCGCCAACGCACACTGTGCGGCGCCTGCTTGTCACCCATCCCGTGTCGCAGTCATGACAGGAGTTCATCCTTCAAGATCCGGCATTTATCGCAATGCATTCGGCGCACACGGTCCACGCTGGAGACACGAATCCCCTGTGCTCAAGAACGCAGTTGTTCTTTCTCAGCACTTCAGGGACCACGGCTACTACGCGGCAGGTGGTGGGAAAATATTTCACACATTGCAATGGACGCCGGGTGACTCACAGAATGATCCCGAAGCATGGGATGATTATCGTGGTGACCCACTTGACCCGATTTCCAGCGACTGGCCCCGCCCGGAAATCACGCAATCAACCAATCAAAATGATCACTTCGTTGGAAAACGACCTCTGAGAGATTTTTATTTCGGGGCCGAACCCGTCGAACTTAACGAGGGTCAGGGCGACGGAGCAGTCGTCGATTGGGCTATCAACAAAATGCAGCAGAAGCATGACCAGCCTCTTTTCCTTGCGGTCGGACTCTTTCGGCCGCATATCCCATTTGAAGTTCCACAGAAATGGTTTGATCTCTACCCAGAAGATAAGGTCGAGCTTCCTCCCTATCGAATCGACGATCTCAAGGATGCCCATAACCACGGCCGCACCAACTGGCACCAATGGGTGACGGACAACAACCAATGGAAAAAACTGATGCGAGGCTATCTCGCCAGCATCAGCTATGTTGACAACGAACTTGGGCGGCTGCTCGATGGACTGGATGCCTCGCCGCTCAAAGACGACACAATAGTCGTTCTATGGACTGACCACGGATTTCACATCGGAGAAAAGGACAACTGGGAAAAATTTGCACTTTGGGATCAAACAACAAGAGTTCCGTGCTTCATTCATGCCCCCGGCATCAGCAAAGACGGAGAGAAGACACGCGAACCTGTCACCCTTACCGACCTCTACCCTACTCTCTGCGAGCTTGCTGGTCTGCCCGTCCCTGATCAATGCGACGGCTCATCTCTGGTATCCATACTGAAAAATCCCACCATTACGGGAGAACGATTTGCCACGACCTCATTTCAGTTTCGCGGCGAAGATTCCGCCTCGCATGCTATTGCTGATGATCGATACCGGCTCATCCGATATGGGAACGGATTCGAGGAACTCTACGACCTCAGGGAAGACCCTAACGAGTTTGCTAACCGGATCAATGATCCATCTCTCTCCAAGATTCGAGCTTACCTTACCTCCAAACTCCCTTCCAATGCTGCCCCTCAGGCCAAACCTGTCCCCGAATCACCATACAATCGAAACAAGCCTTCAGAAGCAGCCAACAAGCCCACTGGCAAAGGTTCCACGGAGGGGCCTATTCGTGTTCTCTTTTTAGGTCACAAATCGGAAAGCCATCCTTCCGATCTCTACTACCCGATGCTTGCACAAGCTCTCGGGCGTGATGGTATTTACTTTGACTATGTGACGACTCCCGAGGAAGCCTTCGGCGACGCGGCTAAGCTGTCACGCTATGATGCCGTCCTGCTTTATGCTAATCACAAGACGCTGGACCGTAAACTCTGGAAAAATCTTGCCTCATACGTCAGGAACGGAGGAGGCTTCGTTCCTGTCCACTGCGCCAGTTGGTGCTTCCAGAACATCCTTGAATTTGACCAACTTGTCGGGGGACGATTCAAATCGCATGGGACCGGAACTTTTTCCGCTAAGACTATCGAGCCAGATCACCCCGCCATCGCCGGCACCCCCACCTTCGAAGCGTGGGATGAAACATACTATCATATCAATCACAACACGACTGACCGCGTCGTGTTACAAGTTCGCGAAGGCCCCAATGGCGATCCCCAATCAGGACCCGAACCGTGGACATGGGTTCGAAAAGAGGGCGGCGGCCGCGTTTTTTATACTGCGAGCGGGCACGATGAGCGCGTCTGGTCGCTACCCGAGTTCCATCAACTTCTCAAATCAGGAATCCTCTGGGCATGCGGAGATGAACGTCGCTCTGACTACGAAATCTTTCTCACTAACAGAACCCCGCTTCGCTATGAAGATCGCGACAACATCGCTAACTATGAGAACCGTCCGAAGCCATTAAAATTTCAATTTCCACTCTCGGCCGAAGACAGCATGGACTATCTACAAATGCCGGTAGGCTGGGAAGTTGAACTCTTTGCTTCCGAGCCTGATCTGGTAAACCCAATCTTTATGGCTTGGGATGAACGAGGTCGCCTCTGGGTTGGCGAAACCGTCGATTACCCCAATGATGTCCGCGACGGATCTGGAGAGGACACCATCAAAATATTGGAGGACACAAATGGAGACGGCCGCTGTGATACCGTTAAAGTGTTTGCCGACCATCTCAACATTCCTACCTCTCTGACGTTTTGGAACGGGGGCATCATTGTCGCACAGGCTCCTGACTTCCTATTTCTTAAAGACACCGACGGCGATGACCGTGCTGACGTGAAAGAAACCATCCTCACTGGATGGGGAATCAAAGACACACATGCAGGCCCGTCCAATCTCCGCTACGGAATCGACAACTGGATCTACGGAACGGTAGGTTACTCTTCTTTCAACGGCAACATCGGGGGCCGGGATCATAAATTCGGTTCCGGTGTTTTTCGGATGAAGCCCGATGGCTCCGAACTGGAATTCATTCATCAGTTCAACAATAATACCTGGGGCCTTGGACTCAATGCTGCCGGCGACGTTTTCGGATCCACCGCCAACCGGAACCCTTCATTTTTTGGTGGCTTCCCCCAGACTGGATACCCTGAAGGCGAGAAAGGAATGAGCGCGAAAATGATCGCCGATGAAATTGTTTTCCACCCCATCACTCCGAACGTTCGGCAAGTGGATGCGTTTGGCCAGTACACAGCAGGTGCCGGATACGCCCTTGCCACTTCGAACAATTTCCCCCCCTCATGGCGAGACCGCATGGCGTTCATCGGAGGACCCACCGGGCACTTGCTTGGTATGTTTGAAAACATCAGGGAGGGTGCGGGCTACAAAGCCATCAATCGCTTTCACCTGCTCGCCAGTGCCGATGAATGGTTTTCTCCGGTTGCCGCAGAGGTCGGCCCCGACGGCAACCTATGGGTGGCAGACTGGTACAACTTCATTATTCAACATAATCCTACCCCTACAAAAGAGCGGGGTGGCTACAACGCGGTTCGAGGCATCGGTAATGCTCATAAAAACCCACTTCGCGACAAACAACATGGACGAATCTACCGTGTCACTTGGGAAGGGGCCCAAGCATCAAGCATCTCATCTCTCGAAGGCGCTTCTGACAAGCAACTGCTCAATGCACTTTCACATCATAATCAATTTTGGCGGCTCACAGCCCAACGTATGATCGTTGCCCGAAAATTGACTGAACTTACCCCCTCACTCAAAACACTGCTTAAGAATTCTTCGGGCGTTCCCGCGGCTCACGCCCTTTGGACACTCGACGGCCTTGGCACCCTTGATAAAGAAAGCCATCAATTCGCTCTTCTCAAAGCTGGCGACCCTGTGCTCAAGCGAAATGCGATTCGCGCCATTTCCACGGATGAGACCGGCAGACAACTCTTCTTTGATACAGCCGTTGTCCAAGCAAAGGATCCTCTCGTTCGCCTTTCCGCATTCGCCAAGCTCGCCCACTTTTCGGATAAGGAGGGTAATGAGCAAATCGCAAATCGCCTTATTCTTAAAGCCGAAAACAATGGCGATGAATGGCTGGCCACAGCTCTACGAGCCAGCGGCGCCGGAAATATCCAAAGAGGTCCGTTGAAAATTATGGGTCCCAACCTTCTTCCCAACCCCTCTTTCGAACAAGTATCCCAATCTGCCCCGAGAGAGTGGGAGATTCGAAGCTACAGCGGCAGCGCCGAACACATCGTTGTCGCCAACGAAGCAAGAACTGGCGAACGAAGCCTCTGTATCACCTCTACCCGAGGAGCTGACACCAGCTTTTTTACCAAAGTGAAGGTCCAACCCGATACCGAATACCGTCTCACCGGATGGGTAAAGACCGCCCGACTTCTGGGGGCACGTGGCGCCCAGATGAATGCCCATGAAGTCCAGAACCAGCCCAGAGAGTCTCGCACTAATGCCCTAACTCGGACCAACCCAGAGTGGAGGCGTGTGGAGGCCACTTTTAATTCACTAAATCACGATGAACTCACGATCAACTGCCTCTTTGGAGGATGGGGAAAGGCTACAGGAACAGCATGGTGGGATGACGTGGCGCTTCACCAGGTAGAATACGAGCCCTCGCTTGAAGCTGCACCCAAGATCACCGACGGGGATCCAAGTCACGGAAAGGAAATTTTTGAAACACACTCTGTGGCTGCCTGCAGCCGCTGTCATGTTGCTGAAGGGCAAGGAGGGGCTATTGGACCCGCTCTGGACGGTATTGCCTCACGAAAAAGTGAGGATTACATTCGTGAGAGTCTAGTGGAACCCCAAGCCACTATTGCCGAGGGATTTCAAATCGAAGTCTCTCCGATGCCACCAATGGGCGTTCTACTGAAAGAACAAGAACTTGAGGACGTTATGGCCTATCTGATGACCTTGCGAGACTAGACAACGTTGAAGCGTGACATCGTTGTGTTTTTCGTTCGACTCTTCCCTTCACGTCTTCCTCTCTACTTATTCTTACGGCTGGAGGGAGAGTAACGGAAATAGTCGACATCCATCCAGCCGGCCTTCGATGAATCATCGGTCCTTGGATTCCAACAGGCCAAGCCAACACGATTACCTCTCCAGTTGCCAAACTTCAGGGTGTAGCGATATGAAGTTTCATTCCAAATTCTGCCACAAAGGCTCCAGGAGAATCTCGCCTCATCAAAGTCTGTATTTGATTTTAAATAGATTACATCACTATCAATTATCTCGCCAGAATCACTGCCTTGGTGATCAACGAAAAACAAGACGCGTTTCCCATCAGCTTCCCCCCGAACACCAAACACCGCATAGCGTCCTCCATATTGCATAAATGAACCGGAAAAATGACAAATCCCTGCTCTCGTTCCCTGCTTTAGCCCTGACAAGTCCACCTTAGATATCACTGCCGTTTGACCAACTCCAATCTGGCGCTGAGAGAGTGTGTTTGGAGCTCCCCAAAACGGCCCGTTTAGCTTTCCACGGTTGGCCGCAACGGGCTTTGAAGCGGTGATGCGAAGAAATCCTTTGCGTTCGGCGAATGAAAACCGTTCACGCCTGGGATTGTGATTCCAATTCCATTGATGCCCAACGAGGTCTCCTTCAAATTCATCCGAAGTCTGCAGAAGGAGTGACGAATCACTTTCGATTGGCTTGCCATGCTGCCAAACCGGTTCTCCGATGCCATCCCCGTCAATGTCATTTCCGATAATTGGCCAGCCATCCTGCCAGATTACCGGTTGCAGACACTGTGGCCTCCCGTGAAAGACCGGCTCACCGTTCTGGACCAACTGATGCATAAACCACCAACGCCCGTCAGGAGCCTCAATCAACGAGCCTTGACAAGCCGATCGATCCGTATCTTTTTCGCGCTCCATCACTGTTCGTGCCTCGTAGGGACCATAGATCGAATCCGTGGTCGCACGCAGGCACAGTTGCTTGCGATCACGCGCCTCTCCCTCACCCTGCCACTCAATCATCATGACATACCACTGATCATTGAACCGCCGGATCTTAGCCGCCTCCACAGCTTGCCCAGTCCAGATTACCTCTCCCTCATCAAGTAATTCGCCACCGTCCCAAGACAACTTAAATAGCTTCAGATCATGAGGTGTGTCAGGTCGGGGTGGAGACCCCTTGCCCCAGTTTGCCAACAACCAGGCCTCCCTCTTTTCATAATCGAAAAAAACCGTCGGATCAGTCCAGTGCTTTCGCTTGAGGATACACTCTGGGTTCGACCACGGCCCACGTATATTTTTGGCCCGCGTGACGTAAAGCCCTGATTGAAAATCGATCTGGTAGCAAAGCCATTCCTCACGTTCTTCATGATAGACTAAATCCCCAGCCCAAACTCCAAAGCGGTAGCCGTTTATTTTATCCCACTGGTAGTTTGATTCCCAAGTCAGCGATGGAATTGCATGAGAGATGTATTTCCAATTCACGAGGTCTCTCGACTCCATGATCGTCATGCCCGGCGAAAGGTGGTTGGTCGAGGTAATCAAATACCATTTGTCTCCGGACTTCTCCACATCCGAGTCCGCAAAATCCCCGTTCAAAATAGGGTTGGCGTAAGTGCCATCCCCCTGGTCCCCCCACTTCTTAAAACGTTCTTGACCTCTCGCACATAAGACGGAGCACACGAGGCATATGATAAGAGTTGACCGTTTCATAGCAAAAGACTGGGTGCTTTCATCTCGCCCCCGGAACCGAAGCGCCCTAAATACTGTATTTTTTAGGCCTTTGCCACTATTGGCTTAAAGCGCCATAAATCAGCGGCTTCAAGACACGCTCCATATTCCAGTTGTAGGGCACGGTTTGCTCCAGCGTAATCACGATCAGGTTATCGTGCTCCGGAGACACCCAGTAGTGACAGCTCGCGGCTCCACCCCAACCATACTCGTTTACCGGTGCGCTTTTGTCCCATCCCTCACTCGAGCCGGTAACCACTGAAAAACCGAGACCAAACCCAACGCCCACTCGCTGTTCTTTACCAAAGAAAATCTGAGGCACCGTTTCAGGCAACTGGTTTGTCGTCATTAACTTAACGGTCTCTGGCTTCAAAAACCGGCGCTCAAACCTCAGTCCCCTGTCCGCAATCATCTGTAAAAATTGATAGTAATCTTTCGCTGTCGAGACCAATCCACCTCCCCCTGACATCATCTTTGGCTTTTTGGCGTAGGCCTGACCGAGAGGATCCTTTCCTGCTACCACCCCGCCTTGACGACTTTGGTGAACTGCGGCGAAGCGCTCAGGCATATCATCACCTTTTAACCAGAATCCGGTGTCTTTCATCTGGAGTGGTCCGAAGAAATTCTCCTCGAGATAAACGTCTAACGTTTGACCCGACCAGACTTCAATTAATCGTCCAAGCACGTCAGTATTGACCCCGTAAACCCACGATTGTCCCGGCTCGTGCGTTAGGGGAACCTTGGCGAGCTCCTCACAGAATTGTTCCGAAGTTCCTCCCCAAAGACGAGGTCCGGAATAATCATCAACCAGCCTTTTGGGTGCCGTAAAACTATAAGCTAACCCCGAAGTATGCCGAAAAAGATCCGTCACCGTCATTATCTCGACGGCCTCAATCGCCTGTCCGTCTCCATTGAGGACAGACATAGATGCAAAAGCAGGCAGATACTTGGCCACAGGATCCTCAAGTTCATACCTTCCCTGCTCCCACAACTGGAGAGCAGCAGCCGATACGACAGCCTTGGTCATAGAGTGAATCCGAAAAATGGTATCAGTCGTCATTCCTTCTCCTGATGCTAAAACACGTTCTCCGTAAGCGTCGAGATGGAGCAGTTGGCCACTCTGTGCCACCAGCACGACGGCGCCCGCAAGCTTTCCATCCTCAATCAAATCTGCAACAGCCTTACCGACTTCATCGGCCAGTAACGGAGCTTGATCAGCTCTGACTTCGGCAGCACCTACCACAAATACTAACAGAACAGCAACGAGGATTTTATGCATGACTAATAGCCGGAGCATAGGCGAAATTTTTGGGAAGGCAAAGCCTACTCATCCCTTTTTCCGGCCACTCCAAAATCTCCTTTAGATCGAATCGCAAGTGCGCCATTTTATGGCGAGGCTTGCCGATCGCAATTCCTTTCACGGCAGCGCAGGCCGGGTGAGCTCACCTCCTGAAACCGCTCCAATCAGATTACCTTTCTCCATTATTAATAAGACAACGACATTGTTTATCGCCGAGAGGTTCTGATAGCAACAACGCCGCAAGAATTGAGCCCGATTCCGACTCTTACTTAAGTTTTAAGATTTTTTAAAAACGACCGAAGCCTCGAAAAAGGACCCTGTTCTAATCGCTTTTCAAACGCTAACCTTAACTAGTTACCTATGCTTCGCCAACCATCACTACAAAACCTCGCCTGGTTTGTTTTATTCTCATGCGGTTGCGTTCAAAGCGGAGGAAGAGTCGATCCGCCGGCAATTCTTACCGGACAAATTATGGGAACCTACTACCGGGTTACCATCGCCGAAAACCTTCCTCCTCCGAAACTCGACCACCTCGCGACCTTCGTAGAAGGTAAACTTACTCGCATCAACCATCTCATGTCGACCTATCGTGATGACTCGGAAATATCACGCTTCAATCGCTTTGAAAGCAGCGAGTGGTTCGACGTTTCGAGTGAAACCGCTTTTGTTGTTTCGAAGGCACTCGAGATCTATGAGGCTTCTAATGGAAGGTTTGACATCACGGTTTCCCCGCTTGTCGAACTCTGGGGATTCGGAAAGGATAAAGAACGCGACAAACCTCCTTCACACGTTGAAATCGAAAAGGCACTTGAATCAATAGGCTCTCACCATCTGCACGTACGATTAGAACCACCCGCTATTCGAAAAGCCATTCCCACACTTGAAATCGATCTATCAGCTATCGCAAAGGGCTTCGCCGTCGATCTAGTCTCTAAGGAGCTACGGGCGAAGGGTATCACAAGCTACCTTGTCGATATCGGAGGCGAGATTCGAGCAGGCGGCGCAAAAGCTGCCGATCGACCCTGGAAAGTCGCAATTGAGTCTCCCGTCAGTAATGGCGAAACAGTTAAGACCCTCCCTCTCGTCGGCAGGTCGCTCGCAACTTCGGGAAGCTACAGAAATTTTTTTGAATCCCAAGGCAACCTCTACTCGCACACAATCGATCCGAAAACAGGATACCCTGTTGACCATGCTACTGTCTCCGTCAGTGTTATTGCAAAAGACTGTCTGGTCGCAGATGCATGGGCGACGGCTTTCATGATTTTCTCTGCCGAGGAGAGTCTTGATCTAGCCGACCGGCTTAAAATCGCTGTCTTCCTGATCCAGAGTGACGATACAGGCTCAACTGAACTTCAGAGCAAACAGTTTGCTCGGCTCACAAATAATGTGCCCTGAATACGAAGTGGAATCAGCCGAGTGAGAAATACATTCTTACTCGTAGTTAGTTTTCTTACGTATCGCCTTCGCTACTAAATGATTGGAAGAGTAGCGAGCCTCCATATCGCTGTAGCGCATCAATACCCAGGGATTTGTTGCCCCAATTCCATTCTTGGTGAAGACGATATCTCCCGCTATAAATACCGCCGAATGCTTAACCGTAGCCGTTCCTGATTCCACAAATTGGATAATGTCTCCAAATTGAAGCGCTCCAGTGGCATTTTCGTAATCTCTGGCAACCACCTCCCCCAGGATGCCAATCTGCGCCTGCTGATTTGGGTTTGCTTGGAAAAAATTAAGGGCTGTCCAGTGACAATCCTGCTCACCAAATTCCAGATAGTCACTAAGGCCCGGGTAAGTAAAAAGGAGCTTTCTCGGTGTTGGCGGTAGGAGGTGAGCTACATCGATTCTTTCGACCCCAGGAGTCTCGATGATCGATTCAAGAATCGGTAAAATGGACTTGCGCTTGTGTCCATTGGTCCAGTAGTCGATTACACCTGCAAAATCGGTCGTGTTTTCAACATTGAGACGAAGCATGAGCGTTCTCGTCCGCGTTGTCGCTCTCAAAAATTGCCGACGTTTCTCAAGAGTTTCAATAGTTGAGAGCACGTATGAGATATCCGAAAACACGGTAGCCTTCTGATTCTGATAACAAAGAGAAGCAATCAATTGAACTAAATCTTCATCCAATCCTGCATCCCGATACCAGATCACTGGATCTCCAGATTCGACCACAATCGGATCAGTAGACCATCGGTTCTTAGAAACATCGGTCAACGTAGCGTGAAGAACTCTTCGCTGGTCTAAAGACAGACCCAGAATCAGTTCTTCGGTCGGGACAAAGGCGAGCCCGACGTATCCAGGAGGCTTGTGGACTTCTCCCATCTCAAGCCAGTTCTTACCCTTAATTGTTGCCAGCCCAATCGAAGCCAATTGGGTAACTAACTCACTTTCATTGACTGCATCGAAATACCAAGTGGTCACATCAGATGGCATTACCATAAAATCGAGGAAATGGTTGGGTACTTGAAGGTAAGTGACATAAAACTCTAGGTTTCCCCAAGGCCCGGACGGCACGGTGTAAATTCTCTTCGGCTCCAATGGAAATGGAGTTTTATCACTAAGGTGTTCAATGGACTTTGCACCAGTCGGCGCTAAGCCAATCCTAATCGGAGCATCGTCTGCAGAGCCGAGAAAATCCGGAATCGGTGAATTTGCAGCAACAACGGCAGGGGAGAGCGTCTGCGCAGAAATTTCGGTGACGACAAAGCTCAGCGAGACAAAAAGTAAGAGGTCAGATCTCAATTTGGTGAACGGTGGTGAACGGTGGTGAACGGTGGTGAACCATTACCGAAATCCTGAGTGAAACAACCAACTTTTCACTACCTGATCAACTTCATTACGGCAAAAAAACTGTAACGCGCAATTTAGCATCATCATTTTATTACTGGCGAAATTCAAATTAGAAATCATGCTGGATCTATGATTTTGATTAGAGTCGCCTTTATTTTCACCTGCACAATTGTTGGGTTTGCCCAAAGTCAGGACCGCCCTAACATTCTCTTTCTTTTTGCCGACGATTGGGGACGTTACGCTTCCATCTACGGGGACAACACTCCCGGTGGCATCAATGATGTTGTTCAGACCCCCACCTTTGATCGCATCGCCAAGGAAGGGGTGCTCTTTAAGAATAATCATGTCAGCGCCCCTTCCTGCACTCCCTGTCGCTCTGCCCTGTTAACTGGACAACATTTTTGGAGAACGGGAACTGGTTCGATTCTTCTCGGCGCGACCTACCCCACAGAGCTCCCCTCCTTTCCGACCTTGTTGCGCGATGCTGGCTACCACATTGGCTACACCTACAAAGTTTGGGGGCCAGGGAGCCCATCCAATTCACCTTTTATCCGCAGTGAGGCCTACGGTAAAGCCGGGTCCAAATTCAATCAATTCTCTCAAAATACGAGTAAATCCATGGCTGCTGGCGCAACCATGGAAGAAGCCAAAGAGGAACTCTTCGATGAAGTTCGGACAAACTTCCGCGCCTTTCTCTCAGATCAAGGGGAGAGGCAGCCTTTCTGCTATTGGTTCGGCCCCACCAATGTTCATCGAAAGTGGACGAAGGGGAGCGGCAAAGCGCTTTGGGGAATCGACCCTGACGAGCTTAAAGGCAAGATGCCCCCCTTTCTTCCCGATGTTCATGAAGTCCGGCAGGACCTCGCCGACTACTTCGGCGAGATCAAAGCCTGGGATGAAGCGATAGCTCTCATCATTGAGGAACTCGAAGCAACCGGCCAACTGGAGAACACCCTTATCGCTATCAGCGGTGATCACGGCGCGCCAGGCTTCCCCTATGGCAAATGTAATCTATACGATTTCGGTACAGGAGTCCCACTTGCTATCGCCGGCCCGGGGGTAAATGGAAGTCGTGTTGTCGATGACCTGACATCACTGACCGATATCGCGCCAACTTTTCTTGCCGCAGCAGGTCTCGAAATACCCGAAGTCATGACAGGGCAAAGTCTCTGGCCGATTCTTAAATCGGAGAGGTCGGGCCTTATCGACGAAAACCGAACTCGGGTATTCACAGGGCGCGAACGACACGTCGACAACGCTCGGGCTGATTTCAAGCCCTACCCCCAGCGTTGTCTTCGCACGCATGACTTCGCACTAATCATTAATTTTCGCCCCGACCGCTGGCCCATGGGCGACCCCTATCGCCTCGGCAGCGGAGAAACCACACCTTCAACCGAAGAACTTGAGGGCAACACTCGCGTCACTCTCCCTGACGAAGACGCAGGCCCCACTAAAGCATGGTTGGTGACGGCACGGAAGCAGGATGCTTGGAAGGATCACTTCGAATGGGTTTATGGGCAACGCCCACGTCTTGAGCTCTATGATCTCAAGAGAGATCCTCACGAATCCACTAACGTCGCCAATGATCCGGAGTATGCGGCCGTTCTCACAAAGATGGAGGCCGAGTTAATGGCTGAACTTGAGGCCACTCACGACCCACGCCTTGTCAACGACGGCGAGTTCTACGAAACCTCACCAATGTCGGACCCCGCACCCACCAAGCTCCCGCGGAACAGGGGAAAAGGTAAAAGCGGACAAAAATGAAGCTAAATTTTTCTAACGTATCCAAGTAAATCGACGACCGCTACAGCGGAGAAATTGGTAGCGAGACTAACGCTAATACGGCGAGAAAGCTAAAGGGATGCGACTACGCTAGAACAGCTTCGAAATATCGTAACCGAAGGCAGAATGCGCCGATCTGTCACGAATTCGAAGGAATTCGAAGGAATTCGAATTGACTACCCACCTCAGACATTTAAAGCTAGCACCATGGAACAGCAAGTGGAGCCGCATCGCGGTACAACCGTAGTCGTATTGGGAATTCTTGGCCTCGTCCTTTGTCAAGTGTGTGGAATTATCGCATGGGTGATGGCAAACAAAGACATTCCCAAGATGTCAGCCGGGACGATGGACCCTGCGGGCTTACAACAAACCAAGGCAGGCAAAATTTGCGGAATCATATCTGTTATCTTACTCGCTTTAGGCATTGTTTTTTATATCATTTTTGGAGCCGCTATGTTTGGAATAGCTGCATCTGAGGGTGCTTTTGAGCAACTTTAATATGATTCAATTCGAGCGCACAAAGCGTCTCGCTTTCTTTAACGGAATGACTCCGGGGTTAATCCTCGGAGTCATTTTTTATGTCTCATCTGTCCTCTTCATCTACTTCGAGTTCCAGCGTTCGGGAACAAACCTT
>MDTC01255890.1_pt1 | contig 33054 bp, 32 predicted proteins | sample 811181 | NCBI WGS metagenome assembly MDTC01 (sample SAMN05326644, study PRJNA326480) | marine metagenome | isolation source: seawater | place: Pacific Ocean: North | collected 2011
GTTGCTACGGCGGATGCATGGTCATGGTCATATGATACGGCGAACCGCTATAGATATGTAACATTATCAACACCTAGAACGGTTTCTGCAAATCAGGAATATTGGGTAATGGTTAAAAATTACTCTGGGGGATATTCGGGTCATCGGTATACTTATACTCCGTTCCCTGGGCCTGTAAAGACTACTACGAGCGGTAATATACAATTCACAGAAACAGGTTTAAAAAACGTAGGGAGGGGGAGTAATACTAGTTCTTCACAAGCATCACTCGTACAATACCCCACTACGACGAGGACCACTCATTATTTGTATGGAAATACGGATTTAATATTCTTACCTGATGAATAATAAGTTTATAAATTATAAACTTTTTATATAATAAACTATATGGGTTTTATAGGAGGTTCTCTTGTTCTGGAAAACGAATTTACATCAGATGATAAAAAGGAAGCATACTATCTCATAGATGGTTTAAAATATGATGTAGAAATACAAAATAATGACGAAGGAGTAGTTGAAAATATGAAAGTAGAAATAATATTTAATGTTTATAGTAGTCGTGAAGATAGATTATTGAGACAAAACCTTATTGAAGCGCGAACTTATGAAAGAATAATTAATAGATCAGAAATAGATACACTTTCATTATCCGATTATTATATATACTGTAAAGGGTTCATTATTAACGATTTAGAAGAAAATATTAGATTTAAATTGTCATTATTTGAAACTTCAGATGAAATTCCATCAGAATATTCAGAATATTGTACACTAACAGATCATATATAATATATTTTTAAAGGATAATAATATTAAATTAGTAATTTTTTATTTTTTATCATAGTTATTTCAAATTCATAAGAAATATCTGAATTATTATTATCATATAAAACATTATTAACAGCCCATAATTGTGCTGTTAATCTATGTAATTTCATTGGATTAAAATATTGTTGTTCTATACCATCATTGGGCGTTTTATAGTGTAAATATTCTCCATGTCCTTCTTTTAATTGTATTCTTTCTATAATTTCTCTTCCAGAAGAATTTTTTTTGCATGCTACACTTGGGATTTCGGGTATAACAAGATCAACATATTGAGAATCAAAATTAGGCATTTTGTTTGATATTGCTTGTCTATTACTACTTTTAATTTTGGTTGGTGAAAAACCAAATAATCTAGCAGCCCCTCTTGTTACACTATTATAGTCCCATAATATTTCAAATTCTTCCTTCTGGATATGTTCACCTGTAGTTGTATCTTGGGTTGTGGCTTCAGCGGAATCAAACTCAAATAAAAATTTAGCCCCAGAACAATTTACATTTTCACTTTTAAGAGGTCCATTGAAAGGATAAATTTGTAATTGTTCGTTATCTGATTTAAAATTAGTATCTAAAAATTGAACTCGAAAACTATTATCAGTTAAACCGAGGGGTGGTAATTTGTCAGGATCACCAGAAATACTTCGGCTTGGTTGATTCCCAGTCCTAGGTAACCAAGGACTCCATTGCCTTTCTAATGAAGTTGTATATACAGTACTAATTTCACTTGTACCTATTCTATTAAATCCTGTATCTCTGTCGCTATATGTAGCAAATTGAGCATTTTTCTTTTGTATATCGGATCTACTTTCACTTATACTTGTATCTTCTTCATCATAATAACCATTAAATTTCTGAAATACTTTAGCTAAATCTTCGGCCGTATATACACCTGGATTTATAGTAATAGTAAGGATATCAGAAACACTTCTAGATGTTGAACCATCTATTTTAACAGTATTTGTTCTCGTATATTTTATAACATTATTAGTACTATTTACATTATAAGGGGGTGTTCGAATTGTTGATTTTAATAAACGGAATCCTATAACATTTTTAAATATATCGTAATTTGTTGTTATTTTTTCTTGGTAATTTTCAGTTGGTTCATCTTCTAAATCGAATAATACAGTAATGTTTGATGTATTAAATTTTCGGCCGTCTCCATCATCCCCCTGATAATAATTATGCGAATCAATTACAATATTTTTTTTTACTATATCTCTATTAAATAAAAGTTTTTGATTTTTTTCAAAATCTTCTAATTTCGTCATATTCATAAATGTATTGTTTGGTCTATTATATACTTCTTCTTCTGATGAAGAATCATCACTTTCATATTGTTCTTGTGTAAATATATTATCCATTTATTCTATTCATTATATTATTTATTTTTCTTTAAATTATTAATTTTTTTAATGATGGCTTCCCCAACCTTGGCAGTTATATCAACGTGAGTATTATATTCTGGAAATAAATTAGGAGCATATTCTATTTCATTGACATAATAGTCTCTACAAATATTTTTATTATTTAAACAACATCCAAAATCAATCCGTAATAAAAATGGTACTCCTGTTTTATCTTTTGGAATAACATTTAATACTTTTCTGGCGGTAGTTTTTAATTTATTAATTAATTTATCATCTAACTCATCGGGTATTTCATCATGATGTTCAAAGCATTCTTCATCATATTCACTTTTAGGATAAGCAAATTTTATTTTTTCAAAACCCGATACTCCTAATGATTTTGGATCTATCATAGTCCCTAATGAATGAGAATATTTTCCATTTAACCAATATGTTCTAACTTCATAAAATTTTTCAAATTCGGGAACAAAGTCTTGAATAAGTAAAAGAGGTTTTTCAATCCGAACTTGTTTTTCTATTTTATTAATATAAGTTTGAAATTGTTTATTGTTTTCCATAACTTTTACACGATCCCACTTTTTAAATCCGATACCAAAACCACCTGGTTGAGGTTTTGTGATAAATGTATTTGTTTCCCATTTTTCACATTGTTTATTTATTTTATTTAATAATATTGGAACATTCATTTTATCTTTAATTTGAAAACCAATAGTATCAACTACAGGAATATTATTTTTCCTTAAAGTATCTGTATATAATTTTTTATTTAATACAAACTTCTGTAATGATAAAGGCTGTAATACTATCGCAGAAGTTTTTTTAACTAAGTCATTATATTTTTTATATGATTCCGATTTTTTAGTTTGATTTGTATAATAGTATGCTTCATATAATCCTATTATATAATCAAATTCATTAAATTTTTTTAAATTAATATCTTTTTTAGTTAGAAATGATACATTCTCTTTTGAAAATTTCTTAACATAATATGCTACCGCAATATCCGAACCTAGACCGAAATAATTATCATCCCATTTTTCTTTACTTAAGTTAAATGTTTTATCATCAATATCTTCTAACCATTCGGGGAAATTTTCTTCTGAAATAGCATCCGTGTTTATACCTACAATAATACCAATATTAATCATGATTATATTTATATTATAATCATATAAAAAATTAAAAATATATATATATAAATAATAAAATACCTTCTCACCCTTCGTCGATCTCTGCTCTGCAATATATATCCAAAAAGGGATTTATAGAAATTAATATATTAAATATGTATTTGAGTTTTTTTTTGTACTCCTCCAGCTCCGAACCATCATTGTTGAATTCATAGACTACTTTAATACTTTCTTCCAACTCAAGTGCTTTTTTAAGTGCGTTTTTATCATTAGGTCCTCCCTTTTGAAAATATCCTGAAAGTATATTATATAAAAAATTTCCATAATCTGTAGTTGATAATATATTGTGGTTTGAGACTGTAATATTTCGTTTCCCGTATAAATCTCTCAAACGGGCTCTAGAATATTCTATTAAATTAGTTATGTTTGTAGGGGCTGTCGACGTGCCGATCATACTAGAGATCCATCGACATCTAAAGTAATACTTATATAAATTACTACCATGTCGTTGCCCTATAACATTCGCCTGATCGCCGACCTCGTCGTTTATAAAACTTTTTATAAAGTGCCATTTGCTCAATAACTCGAACATATTCATAATTAAATGGTTCCATTGATTAAATGCTTCCGCTTCCTTCGCTTCCTCTGCATCCACCACACCCGCCGCTTTCGCCACTTCCGCCGCAATTTTCCCAAATAAATTATTCGCATAATCCTCGCTAATATTACGAAAAATGAATGCGTCGTCTCTTACTTTTACATCATCCCATTTTATCCAGAATGCCTGATTACCGTTCTTAAATAAATGAGAATATATAAGGATCCATTTCTCTGACCCCCGTTCATGATAATCTATGATAAAACACTGGAAAGAATGGGGGATGATCTTGTTATTTACATCCTGAGTTTCAGCCTGAGTTTCATCCTCCTCCTTCCTGAATGGCGCAAAAGAAGCATTGATTTTATTACTAAACATTTTGATATGTCCGGATTCGCTTCCTTCGGGAACTAAGTAAAGCTTGGGAACCTTCTCTGGATTTTGTTCAAAAGTCATTAATAATATTGGTGGTTCTTTTTCTTTTGGTCCAGGTTCAATAGTATATGTTGTAGCTTCTGTGGGTTTCGTGTTTTTTTTGTGCTCCCATTTTACTACTGTAATCTCCTTATTAGATCCGTTGTAAGTATTGATTATTCCTGAATTTTTTGGTATTTTTATTCTACATCCTTTATAAAAGTCTTCATCCGAACTAGCATTACTATCTAATTGTAGTGTTCCCGCCATTTTTCCCGTGATGTGCTTAGAATTATCGGGTTTATGAATCTCATTATGAATATTAACATGTTCTTTTATAGTCTTGAATATATCAGATCCCTGTGACATATCTGGTAACATTTGATCACTAACCATTTCTATAAGATATTGAGTTGCCTTGCTAACATTATCGGGATTATCGGCATTCTCAGAATCTATTTTTTTCTTGATTCCCCCTACAATATCTGGGATATTGAGTTCTAAACCTTTCGGATCCCACTCTCCCTCCATCTTTCCATCAAAGAGATCGCTCGAGGATATAAACATCTGTCCATGTTCCTCGCGCCGACCGAGCTCATCATTCACTATGGAAACGCCGGCCCGCGTCAGCGCCACGGCCTCATTCCAATCCTTCTCCTCGTCCGCCTTGAGGTCCGCCTCCTTCAACTTGTTTAGGGTGCCCAGGGTAGTCATCACCATTAGCAAGATGTTTTGCGCGCGACCTGCTTGGTCGCCCACTACTCTTGCTGCGTCGATCGTCTCCTGCGCCTCCTTGAGCGTTTGGGCGAGTTCTTTGGAGTGGTGTTTGACCGTCTTCTTCCCTCCTCCCACCACCGCGGGAAAGGACTTCGGTGCTCCTCCTCTGAGATGATTATGAACCGATCCCTTCTCCACCTGGTATTCATCTCTAGTTTTATTTTCATCTCCAACTTTTATCAAATTACTTGAATGTTTTCTATGAATATTATGGGGATGGCGCTTTTCATGGTTAGATAATCTTCTATTTCTTTTTTTAGATTTAATGTCCTTTTTTTTTCTATTATAATTACTTAATGTATTTTCCCCCATTAAATATATATATATAAACAATATTTTTATAAAAAAAATTTAATTTATTTTTTCTTCTGTTCTTTCCATTTTTTGCCAATTAATTTCATAATTTCAGATTGTTTCATACCTGGATTTTCTTTCTTTAAAATAGGACTTTGGGCTTTTACAAATTTATTGTATGGTGAGGCCCCTTTTTTTGATCTTTTTGATTTTTTCCTTTCTTTTTCTGGAACAAATGGTTCTGCTTTAGGATTTAGTTTAGATTTTTTTTTATGGACCTTTTGAGGTTTTCCTTCTTCTTTATTACCAAAAAAATTATCTAAACCATAACCTTCCGATGAGTCGGATTTTTTGTATTTATCTTTTTTTGCAACACGTTGGGCACGGTACCCTTTTTCATCTTCTTTCATAAGATCTCCCAAACCGAGGGAAGATGATAAAATATCATCAACTACTTCTACCCTTGAAGATTTGCGACCTTTACGGGCAGTTCTACGACTGGCTTTACGTCCCGCAGAACGGCGGGCTTTACGTCCCGCAGAACGACTGGCTTTACGTCCCGCAGAACGAGCTCTACGGGCGGCAGAACGGCGGGCCGGTTTTGAACGATTAGATCTTCTACGAGTGTTTCTATTAACCATATTTCTTTATAATATAATCAATATTTTTTTTAAAGATTGACTATTTTTAATGATTTTAAAGCAATTCTAATTTCATTAAGAGATGGTAGAAATGAATCATTAATTATGTTTTTTTTATCATTTTCATCATTAATTTTTTTTAATTTAACATTCTTAAGATCACTTACTTTAATAGCTCTATCAATTGATTTCTTTTGATTCACGGCCTTTTGAGGAATACCAATTTTAATCATTTTATCATATTTATTCAGAGGTGGAGGTGGAGGTGGAGGTGGAGGTGGAGGTGGAGGTGGAGGTGGAGGTTTATGTGGTTTTTCTTCTTCTTCAATTATGAGAAATTCTTTTAATTTAATAGGAAGATTAATTTTCCCTTGTATTATATTCCAATTAAATATGATAGTATTGTTTAAAATCCATAGACCAGAAAGATGAATAATAAATGAACCTAATACTCTATCAGGGAAATCATTAATTATACTTTTATTTTGATCATAGAATTGGCAATAATCTGGAACTTTAAAACGCATCCATTTTGAATATTCATTTTGTTTAATAAATTTTTCAATATGATAATTTTTGGAATAATTTTTTTCCGTTTTTTTATAAAATATATGTAAACACTTTTCAATAAAATTTTTAGTAGAATGATCTTTTAAATCTTGAAATGATAAATTTAAATATTTTTTTTTATTATTTGGATATTGTTTAATTGTAAATGGTGAATAAAGTTTTGGAGTTTGAATCATAAAATCATTATTATTATATTGAATTGGAATAAATGAAAAATCTTTTGATAAATGAATTTTTTTTTTAAATGAAATATTATCTTCATTTATAGTTATATCTTTATAATGTAAAATCATTTAAGAAATATAAATATATATATAATAATATACTTAAATAATTATGGAAACGGAAGTTTGCTCTATTTGTGGTGATGATATAAATGAAAGCTACCCACACACTTTAGAATGTAACCATAAATTTCATTATAAGTGTTTATTTTTATCTTTTAAGAGTCTAAATAACTTGGATTGTCCTTATTGTCGATCTAAAAATAATAAATTGCCCTTAGTAAATGGTCTCCGAACTATTAATAGCACTATACATGATATAAGTAATATAGATACATTTGAGAATCATAAATGTCAGATGGTATTAACGAGGGGTAAAAATAAGGGTAAAACATGTAGTAAAGGGTGTTTGTTAGGGTATGATTATTGTAAAATTCATTTACAAAAATATATAAAGGAACAAGGCGTTAATAATAATGTAATAGAAAATGAGTGATATTTGCTCAGTATGTTTAGGTAAGATGGATGAAGATCATATAATTAAATATTTATCATGTAATCATAAATTACATTATAAATGTTATATGGATATTGTATTTAGAGATAATTTATTTATTCAATGTCCAATATGTAGAGTGCGGAATACTAATATTGATAAACCAAATGTTTCACCTAAGAGAAATATAGAATTATTATGTTCTCGAGGAGTTGGAAAAGTGAATTGTAATTGTAAGACAAAAAAAGGTGAAGAATGTAAAAATAAGTCACGATTATTAAATTATGGTATGTGTCATCTACATAATAAGGATATTTTGAAGAAAGAATTATATCCTTTAATGTTTCGATTTATGTATATGATTTTATCACAGAGAAATAGTTGGACAGCTAAAATACATTTATTTGATATTGGTAAAAAGTTAATAATAAAATATTCTGATAAAGGTTCATGTTTAGATGATATATTATTTAAATTTTACGAATATTTTACTATAAGTGAAGAAAAAAGTATAAAGGACTATGGAAAATTATACGATTATTTTATAATAGAAAAACCACCTGATAATTGGTTAAACCATTGTATTGAAAAACATGTATTTATTTAAAAAATTTATTTTTAATCTATAGTAAAAGGTTAACAATAACCGATAAACCTAAGAGACTTAAGAATGATGGGTTAGCTTGAACCCCTTTGAATAATTTGGGCATAACATGAGGCCAAATTAATTTACCAACAATTAAGATTAGTAAAAACTTTAATAATAAAGCAAATACAAGAAACATCAATTGATTTTTCTTTTCTTCGTCCGATATTGATTCATTAACAATAACAGTCGTAAATCCTTCAATAACACCCATTTATTATTAACAAACATTTTATTTAAGCCTTATTTTCTTTCTTCGGTAGAAGACTCTGGAGTTTTTCGTAAAATTCTCCAATACCTCTCATTTCCGCACCTCTAAAAGTTCCTCTCGCCGAAGCAACATCAATAATGTTTAATACAATAGCAACATCAGTAGTCATAAAATCAACTTTAACTGGTTCGGATTCCGTTTGGGTTTCTTCAACTACTTCTTTAATATTTTCTTCAGACATTTTTTTTATATATAATAATATTTTTTTAAGTAATTTTGAACTAATTATGAAATTGGTAAATTACCTCTTGCTGGATCTTTAATCCAATCATATATATTTTCATCTGACCTTTGACTTATTACACCTGGAGCATTATAAGGTGTATTTGGATATGGAGATGATGATCTATTATTATATAAACAATTATTTATAATATCAGAAACACCATCTTTATCCCATGTATCACTATATTTATCGCAGAACATCGGTGAATCTTCATTTGGTATATTGGCTGGTAAATGGAATTGAACTAATTGATTTAGTGTATATGTTCCACTTAAATCTGTGTCAATAGTTTCATTATCTAGATAGAGGATCTTATATTTGCTATTATAGTAATTATCTAACATAACTTGAACATTTTCATCAAACATATCATAATCAGCTAATATACCTTGAGATTTCCACCTTACGTCATAAGTATTTAATATATTATTCAAACTACTTTCATCAATATCAATAAAATTGAGATAAATAGTTCCATCGATAGAGACAATATCCATGACTAATTTATTTGTATAATAACCTTTTACATCATAAATAAAACAGTTAAGGATGCATCTATAATTTCCATTATCATCTTTCATTACATACATATTATCAATTTCTTTAACATAGAATTCTTTACTTGATATCCCTCCAATTTTACTGATAACTATTTTTATAATATCTGTCATTTTTTCATTTAATTGGACCTCCATAGTATCTTTATTCATACTCCATTTTTCTGTTACATTTTTAAGAGATACTTTATCAGCAGAAGAAATATCATTAAATAATTTAGTTAATTTATTTTTTTTAGAAGATACAATATCAGATTCGTCTTCATCTTTTAATTCTCCAATCATAGAGGTTATTTCAATAGTCTTATTATTTTCATTTATAGTATAAAAATAATATAAAACTATAAGAACACCAACAATAATAATTAATGTATTCATATATATATAATACAACTATATTTATTATTTTTTGTTGATAAAAAAAAAGTTATTCTTTTTCAATAATTATTAATTCAATAATAAATTTTGAAGAAGAATCAGCCACCCATATAGATGCATTATTCAAATTTGATAAAGTAATATTAAAATCTCTATATCTACCTGGTTCAATAGTCCCCATATAATTTTGCTTTCTTCCTTTATGTATTTTCATGGCATTAGGCGTAGACGAGGCTTCATTTGGTATGAAAAATTTACCATTATAATTATTATTTGTTCCAGTGGTATCGCCTCCAATAGTTCTTGTGTTTATCCCATCAATTTTTAAAAGCATTCCTAAGTTGTTAAGTGCAGTATTAGGTGAAACATTATTAGTAACGACTGTATCTACGAATACTTCTGAAAAATTATCTATTTTTAATTCTTCCGGAAGAGTTACAGTATAATTAGTAGTACTCGTTAATAATCCTATTTCTAATAAAAGTGATTTTCTTGTAAATTTATTCTTATATTGAGTATTCTCAAAAAAATTAGTTTCCATTTATTATATTAATTAAATATATATTTATTTTTTAAACCTTTTCATCATTTAGAATAAAATCACCTTTCCTTTCATCAATAAAATTCTTAATAAATCGATAAGATGTTTCTAATTGACCTTTATTTTGTCCTCCTGTAATAATAATTTTACCACTTTTAAACACCGCGATCGTTACTTTCTTACAATCTCCATCTCCATTTCCATCACCTTTACCATTACACATTGTATTACAACAACATATTCCATCACAATTATTTGAGTTAATGTAATACTTAATATTTACACCTGGATAAATACAGGTTTCATAAGTAGAATATATTCCATAATTAATTATTTCATCATGGAGATTCTCTCTTTTTATTTCATATCCTATATCAAAATCACTATTAATTAATACAATTTTACTATTAATTATCTTAACACTTTCATCGAAAATTGAACAATCCGACAAATAATCTATTAAACCATTTACAAGATCATCGCCTTGATTTTCTTTCTTTAGACCTGTTATCTGTATCCTTCCATTATTAAATAATTTAACATTCATTATTTTACCTTCATGGATAACATGTAATGTGGCTTGATTATAAAATATTTTCTTTTTCTTTTTTTTTCTTTTCTTCCTTAGAGCTTTTTCAGAATATCCTTTAGGTGTATTTCCATCACCATATTCTATAAATGGAATATAATCTGTAATAGGAATTGTTTTATATATTTTTTCTAAATCAATATCAGATGATATCTTTAATACAGTTGTTATTGTTGATATCCGAAGATTATCCATAATCAAAATATAATAAAAATATATCTTTAAATAATTCAAATTTTTATTAATTTTAATTTAATTTTATTTGCCAAGCCAATGATAATGGTGGATTATTAATAATTGCGGAGCATCTTTCATAATTATTAAATGTGAAAATTTTATTTTGAAGATTAAACTTTTGAACTAATTTTGTACATCTATTACAACAAACTTTTGTTTTAATTTCTCCACCCTTACTCCATCTCCAAACATATATTTCATAATTCTTGTTTTTTCCTTTATGGTTAAGAAATGTTTTAATTGCTTTTTCTTCCGCGTGTATAGATGATTGACAATGGTTTATTCCACAAGGTCTAGATTCCCCCATATCTATAATCCTCTTCTTATTTTTACAGTATATGCACCAAATAACTGAGACATTGCAAGAATTGGGATCATGGAATTTATCAAAACAATAATTATTTTTAAATTTTAGTGGAGGTCTTTGTATAATTATACATTGTGAAAGACTTTCATTTTTCATAATGTTTAATTAAAAATAATTGAATTATTAATATAATAAAAATATATTCAAATTTAATTTAAGCAGTGCTTTCTGCGTCACTTAAATCACTTACAACAAGAGTATCCTGCTTAATTTTAGGAATAATAATTCTTTCATCTTCACCTTCATCTTCATCTTCATCTTCATCATCGCTTTCATCTTCATCATCAGAAGGTTCTAACATACCTAATACTCTATCTTTATTGATATCATCCCCGGGACAATACATATATGTTAAATCTTCCATACATCCTCTAAGGATATTTTTGTCCATGTTAAAAAAATGTTTTTCTTTAATCATTTTTAGAACAGATTCCATCATATCTTCATAACTTCCAATAATAATATTATTATCAGCTATATATTTCGGGATAATTTCATGAGCATTTTCCATACTTACAAGTTTTAAATTATCAATAGTTGGCATTATTTATTAAATAGAATATTTTAAATTAACTTTAAAAAACGCGATTATATTTAAAAAATTAAATAACATTAATAAAATGAATGATAAATGTAATTTAAACTCCATTGAAAGAATATTAAATAAAATTGAGAAAGATAAAAAAACTACAGACGATACATTCAAGAATATTCTTTTGAATGTTGTTAAAAAAGATGAAAGTAAGTTATCATATGAAATATTAATGGGTGAATTATCTGAGGATGAGAAAGATTATTTTATAAAAAATGAAGCCTATAAAAATTATATTTCCCAGTATTCAAAAGAATATATAGAAATGTCTGATTGGTATTATGGTCCTGAACTTCCATATAAAATCTATTTAAAAGAATTTAGAAAAGATAAACAAACATACTTAGATGATAAAGAAAGTATAAAAGAATTATATTCTTTATTCATGTTTTATGGATTACTTCAATATTATTTACCGAGTGACTGAATTAATTTCTTTTTCTTTTTGATATAACATATCTTCTTGAATACTATCTGTATAAAGGATTGAATGATTATCTTTTGGATGTGGATATTTATAAAACGGATCTATTAAAGAGTCTTCAACATTATTTTCAAAATCAATTATTTTATTATCTGTCATATATTTATCATTAAATTCTTTTTTTTCTTTACATATTGTTGATTTAAAATAATCTTTATCTTTTTTTTCATTTGTCATTTTTAATAAATGAGAATAGAAACCACCTGATGGATTTTCTTGATAATTTAAAGAACTTGAATAGTTTGTTTCTCCTTTAGTGTATTTTCCTGGACAGTTATAGAATATTTCTTCATTGGGTTTAAAGGTTTCAAAAATGTTATTATCTGTGAATAATAAAATAAGGAAAATAATTAGTAAAATTAGAGTATGTGTTTCCATAATATATAAATTATTATTTTTTACATAAGAAAAGAAATAGTAATAGTAATATAATAATTACAATAAATCTATTATCATCTAAATTTTGGAATGGTTCGGTAACACTATCTTCTCCTTCTGCTGCTTCTCCTTCTGCTGCTTCCCCCGCATCTCCTTCAACATCATCCCCCTCGCCATCTTCTTCAACACCATCTCCAGCATCATCTCCTTCTGCTGCTTCTCCCGCACCATCTCCAGTATCATCTCCTTCTGCTGCTTCTTCCGCACCATCTCCTTCTTCTGCTTCTCCCGCACCATCTTCAACACTTTCTTCGGGAGGGGGGGGTAATCCATCGAGGGCTGGGTCAGGAGGTAATCCATCGAGGGTTGGGTCAGGAGGGGGGGGTAATCCATCGAGGGTTGGGTCAGGAGGGGGGGGTAATCCATCGATTGCTGGGTCTGGTGGTTGTGATCCATCGAGGGCTTGGTCAGAGGAAGAACATCGGGCATTGATTACTACATTTGATCCTGGACACTTTTCTTTAAAGTTTTTATCAAATTCAAGTACATAGTATATTTTGTTATTTTTGTTTATATTCCAATCAGTATCGGCCCAATTATTCGGACTAAATTCTAATAGAACATTTCCATTTTCTTGACTATTTTGAGGACCTTTAATGGATTGTATTTTAGGTTGAATATAGCATGATTTATTTTCATTTGTATTTTCATTTCCGGTTATACTAAAACTGGCTCCCATAATATATATATATTATATATTTTAATAAATTTATATTTCTTTATATTGTCCATCCTCATCAGGATCATCTAAACCTTCATCTTCTCTATCCTCATCGATTTGACTGAAACCTTCATCTTGTTCCATTTCTTCTGATGTTTTTTGGTCATGTTGCATTCGAAGTAATATATTTGGATCTTCTCTTTCCATCATTTCTAACATTGTTGGATCACTATTGAATAGTTCTTTGAGTCGATCAATTCTTTCACTTTCGGTTTGTGTTTTATAATCTTCTGTTTTTGTATTTTCTAAATTGGTGTTTGATTTATCTTTAAACCAGCTAATTACACCAATTTTTTGAAGTTCTGTTGTTACTCCTCTATCTTCTGCTGTTTTGGATTCAAGATCATTAATTATACTTTGTTTTTCTTGTTCTTTTTGACGACTTATTTTTTCTGAAATTAATTCTGTTTGATTAATCCATCCAGTATCAAAGAATTCTTGGATATAATGGATTAATAAATCAAAAGTTAAATGAGTACATACTTTAATTAATTCATTATTTTCCATTCTATTTTGTTCTTCTAGAGATGAAAATAAATCATTTGCTTCTCTTGAATTATCAGAATTAATATCCTTTAAGGAATCAATATAATCTATCATTTTTGAGAAGATAAATAAAAAGGTGAATTTTTTAAAGATATTACTATAATTTTCTGTATATTCCGTTTTATCATCCCCATTTAGATCCTCTATACCTCCTTTATAGTATTCGTTAATATATGAAAGTAAACCTCTTATACAAGTAGAGTATTTATCTTCTTTTGTATATTTATAGAAGCCTTCGTATGTTGTATATTTTTTATCAATGAAGATATCATCATGTATTAGGAACTCATTATTATTTATAAAATCTTGAATATATTTCTGATTCGTTTCACTTATTTTCCATTGAGGAGGTATATGATCATGGAATACTGTTCCAATATTATATTCTTTTGATGAAGATAATCTTCCAAGTATGTATTTAATACTATAAACATTAGTATCTAATGTATTTGTATCTTCTAAAAATTTACTTAGTAATGGGGCGATTCCATCAAAAGATTTAGTTGGGGTTCTATTTACATGGGATTTATCTAAATTTTCTTCTTCATATGAAGTATTTAAGAATTGTATAATTTTAGCAATAATATCATTATTATAATTTAACATCATATTAAATAACCTTCTATATTCTTTAGAGAGTACATCTTTATCTTGTATAGTTATTAAATCACTTAATCCTTGAAATAGTTCATATGTTTCATCCATAGAATATTTTGTTAGATTATTATCTTTAATAAAATTATGTATCCTTGATTCTATGAGATAATTATCTTCTTGATAATCATTTAATTTTAATGTTTTTGATTTTATTTTATAATCAAGTATCATTTCAAAATTTTCTTTATTTTCTGGGATCTTTTTAAAGCATGTAGCATCCCTTTCAACCGACGGGTCAGCGAGGAGGTTAACTATAAAATCATCGATACTATATCTTTCGTTAATTTCTCCATTTTCATCAAAACAGTAATTTTTTAAGATGTTTTTTACAATATTAACGGGTTGAAGGTCTGAATTGGAGTCTTTTTCTTCTTTGGGTTCATAGTTTAATAGTTCATCAAAATTTTCCGAGGGATATACATTGGGGGGTTTATATGAATAATTTCTTTTTGAGTGACCATTTAATAGCATTCCATTCCAATTATTAAAATGGATATGGATATATGTATTAATTGTTGATTTTTCATTTAAATTTTTATTTTTGAAATAATCAGTAATTTCTATAATGAATACTCTTTTTAATTCGGTGAAGTCTACATAATCTAATTCTTTTTTATCTTTATTCCATCCGGCTGTAATTAATATATTTTCTATCATGGTTGAATCTTCGATAGTATTTATGAAATTATTTATTAAGAGATTAAGTATAGGTTTTGGTTCAGTTTTTCCATGAAGGTGGACACAATAATTAAATAATCTTTCATATGCTTCATTTTTTAGAATATCTGAATATGGGATATCATAGTATTTATATTTGGGTAGTAAGTATGCATCTTCAATAGATTGTATACTTGATATATTTTCATATTTTATATCGCTACCTGATTTTAGTAAATGAGTTTGAATTACATTTATTTGTTCCGATACTTTTTCATTAATAGAAATAACTGTATCATTATCAGGAAGAGGTCTATAAGATGACCAATTTTCTTTTAAGTAGACAGAAATACCTATATTATTTCTTATGTTATAATAATTTTTAAGTTTTATCCGAGCATTTGAATCTCTGAGTAAATATGATGCTGAGAATAAGAATTGTTCTTTAAAGTTTGTAATGTCTTGATATTTTGTTTTTTCATTAAGGAAAGTATTTACATTTTTCCAGAATTTACTTTTATTTGATGAAGAAATTTTATTAAATATATCTATCATTAGTTCAATGGTGTCCATTGATAATTTTTCATGAATAGTATGTTTTTCTTTATTCCATTTTGTATTTATAAATAGTTCAGGGTCCCATAAATATATATTTTCTTTAGTTTTGATTGAATAAGGCGGATTTGATGTTTGAATGTGGAATAAAATAAAAAATGTGATTATAAATAGTTCATTACAATCTTTTAAATATTCTTTAAAATTTGTTAATTCTTTTTCTTTATTTTTTTTATTTTCTTTATTTTTATTTTGGTCTTCTTTTGTTCTAATTTGTTTAATAATTGGATATTTTTCTTTAATTTCTTTATATAATGGGTGCTTTTTCTCAAATTCATTATCATTGTAACGTATATCAGTTAATTCATCATGATTTACTAATTGAATATAGTCTACGATAGATTGTTTATCAATATAATTTAATTGAATACTTAAAAGAGAAGAAATTTTACTAATTCTTTTTTTGATATTTATTTCTTTTTCAGAAAGAGCTTTTAGTTCTTCATCATTAGTTATTAATTCTTCTCTATTATTAATAGGTGCTCCTCCATCGCCAAATCCTTCTAATGTTGAAAAGTCTTCATGGCATAAGTATTCTCCACATACTTGACATGAGATCATTCCATTATTTGCTGGACCACCAAAATTATTAAGTAGTATACTATGGTAACTAGGATCTTTATGTATTTTTGTGCTGTATAGGTAATGTTTACATAGTAATTGTTTATCGGAGTCTTTTTGATATAGATAATTTGGATTTTCGTCTTTTGTCAATGCTTCTCTTGAATATTTTTTAATAAGTCTTTCAATATAGTTATTTTTGATGGGGAGAATGAATAATGAGAAGATATATTCTTTGGCTAATTTTATTTTTTCATCCGTCGAGAAAATTACATTTTTCTTTTTGATATTCTTTATTACTTTCCTTTTAACAATTTGATTATAATTTTTAATATATTCTTTAATATTGTCTTTAATTATTCCTTGAATAACTTTTTTATTTTCTTGATCTAATGAACCATATGTTAATCCGTACGGGTATAATAATTTTGCAAAATCAGTAAGATTAAATATATTATTCATAAGTTTTTTAGGGATTGAATTTATAATATCCGTTATAGATGGAAAGTTATTTGTTAAAACCTCCTGTATATTTTGAGTTTCAACTGTATCATTGAAGATATAAGCATGAAATGCTTCATTCCAGAAATCATCTTTAATAGTATCAGTCCCTATTATGTGTGGTATTACTGAATTGTGATTAAATCTTGATTTTAATGAACGATAAGAGTATTTATAATCTGATAATTGACATGATTCTATGAGATTAAATAAATCATTATTTTTATATGTAATATTCAGGAAATTATAGGGTATCGTATAGAATCCCGATAGAGTTAGTTCTTCTTCAGGACGTATTACTTCAAATAACGTTTTATAGTCTTTCATTTTAGCAATGATAAGTTCTTCTCTTGTTTTATTTATTTCTAGGTTATAATCATCTATAATTCCGTGACAAGGTTCTTTATCTGAACAATGTCTTATATAATGACCATTATAAGGTATTAATGTTTTATCTGATGAATTGATATAAGGTGAATAGTTATCAAGGAGTTGTGTAGATATTTTATATGTTTTATTTGAATCATTATCATTGAATAATTTTACTTTTTCTAAAAATTCTTCTTCATAGATTAAATTTTTAATATCATCATAATCAGTTTTATCTTCTTCATCTTCTTTATATAGTTTTTTAATATTACTTATAATAGGAATAATCCATTTTGGGAATTCAATATTATTTTCTTGTATCATTTTTTTAATAAATGGATGGATACTTTGATCTTTTATTTCTTTTTTGTTTCTATTTTCATCATACATAAATAAGAATGTATCGGCATAATTACATATTTTTTTAATTAATGTTTCATTATTATAAGCTTTAAAAAGTGATATCATTTCACTTATAAAGTCTTCTTTTCTTTCTTGTATTGAATATTTTCTATCTTTAATTTCATCAACATATAGTTCTATTTCGGGATATATATTTTTGGTAATTAATAGATCTTCTTCATCTAAATCTTGGAGATCAAATTCTTCTACTTTTTCAATATCAATAATTTCATAGTCATCTGTTTTTAGTATTATTCTATTTGTTTTATCTTCTAATTGAATTGTAATATCGTTTTGTTCTTCATCAATTAAAGATAATTTGTGTTGATCTTCATTAATTTCTTTAATAGTGAGTAATTTATCAACAATTTCATCTTCTTCTTTAAAAAGTATAATATAGAGATCTTCTTCATATATTTTTTTATCAAATATTTCTTTTTCTTGTTTTTTGAAAACTAGATTATTTCCCGTATCATCCTCACCCTCATTCTCATCATTAATAACAAATTCTTCATCTATATCTTCATCGACATCTTCTTCATCAAGGGGTTTTATTGGTGATGGGGAAGAGGGTGTTTTTTCTATCCATTCTTCTTCTCCGTCAATTGTATTTGCTATAAATCCTTCTTCTAATTCTTCTAATTCTTCTAATTCTTCTAATCCTTTTTCTAACTCTTTTTCTTTTTCTTCTTGTATGAAGCCTTCTTCGAATGGTTCTGGGGGAGGGGTATAATCATCTTTAATGGTTACTTTTTTTATATCTTCTCTTTTTTCTAATTCTTCATCGATAAGACCATCTACAACAGAATTTTTTCCTTTAAAACTTTTTAATTCATTTATATCTTCTGTTTCTTTTATAAGTTTATCCCAGTAGTCAAAATCTATCTCTTCGCTTTCTTCTGACGCCATATTACTTATATATATTAAATTAATATTTAAAAAATTAGAACATAGTATAAATAATTATAAATGGAACTTCAAAATTTTATTCAGAATAATGATTATATAAGTGAATTTAAAAAACTAAAGTTAAGTTTTAGAAAGTATTCTAAATTGGGATTACTTATTGTGAAGACATATCAAAATAATAATTATGATTACGAAACTTATCCATGGATGAAGTATTGTCGTGGTGCTGTAATTGATATTATTAATCATAAATTAGTATGTATTCCCCCTATGAAAAGTGAAGAAAAAGAAGACTTAGATGAGATAATAGATGGGTATGATTCTGGGTTGGAATATCAGCCTTTAGTTGATGGAACGATGATAAATGTATTTTATCATAATGATGAATGGTTTGTATCAACGCGAAGTAATATTGGTGCTAAGAATTCTTGGGATGGAAAAATTTCATTTAATAGGATGTTTGAAGAAGTGGTTGGGAAGGAGTTCTATTCTAATTTAGATAAAGGGTGTTGTTATTCATTTGTTTTGCAGCATACTAAGAATAGGATTATTTCTCCAATTGAAGAAAATAAAGTATATCTTGTTGAAAAATATAAATTGGGGGAAAAGATTGAAAGATGTGTTGATTTTGAAGAAATAGTATCAATTGAAAAAATTTTTTCTTTTGATTCTACTTATTTGAAAAATTATACAGGGGATTTATTTTTTTCAATTAAAGGTTTTACAATTAAAGGGGATGGTGTGAGATATAAGTGGATAAATCCAAATTATAAGTATGTTGAAGGTATAAAGATGAATAACAATAATAAGTTTTTAAGCTATATGGAACTTCGACAAAAGTGGTTATTAAATGAGTATTTGTGTTATTTTCCTGAAGAACGTCATTTATTTAATAGTTATAGAGATAAAATAACATATGTTAAAGATTTAATATATTCTTCATATGTTAGATATAGAATTAAGAAAGAAATCGATATAAAAGAGGTTGAATATTGTTTAAGACCAATCATGGGAGAATTACATGATTTTTACAAAAAAAACAGTGTAAAGATTACACAAAAATATGTGAGTCGTTTTGTGAATAAGTTAGATGGTAAAAAGTTAATTTTTATTATAAATCGTATAACTGATTCAAAGGTTTAAAACAGCTTCTTTTTTGATATTGGAGTAAATAATGATTAAGTTTTCACATGTTTCTTGGAAGGTTTGAATAAGAGCATTAAGTTTCTTTTGATTATCTGATTTGCTTATTTTATTATTTGGATTAAAGGTAAGATAAAATTCAATTGTATTTTCTAGTGGATGTGTTTTTTTATATCCACATAGAGATGGTATTGAATCATCATCAATTACATATAGAGATATATGGGATTGAATTATATTTCCAATTGTATCATCAAAACCTTCAACAATTAGATGATATGTATTTTCGTTAATGTCTAGTGAAAATATATTTTCTTCATCTGACGATAATTTTGGAAGTTCATCTTTAAATAGAGTTAGTTGATCAATGAGTATTTCATTTGCTTCTATAAATAATTCTTTTGAATTGTAATAATGTACAGAATCTATCATAAAGGTGTACCAGTAAGGTTCGCAATTTGTATCCCTATAGAAGTATCTTTCACTTTCACTTATAGTTAATTCTTTGGTATATTTTTCTTCTTTTTCTTCTGGTATTTCATTTACTTTAATTTTTTCTTGTATAATCTTTTGAAATAGTTCTGGGTTATGTTTAAATTTATAGGTTGATTTAGAGACAGCTTGCCACCTTGAATCTTCGTATGCTGTTGAAATTCGTGGAACACCATATAATTCAAGTCCTTGAACGGATGATGAACTAACTGATTTTAGTTCAGTAATAATGCTATAATTTTTAGTATTCTTAAAGGTAAATGGTCTAAACATGGTTTCTTTATTTTCATCTGACAAATCTTCTTTTTCATAATTATTGATATCAATATCTTTAAGGGTATCGGGGTCTATATCTTTTTTAAGTTTAAAAATTTGAAAGTCTTTACATGTAATTAGTTTTAATGGATTTTCTGAACTACTTTCAACATTTAGTTTAAATAAGAATGATTTATTGTATTCTTTGGGATTAATATATAGTGGAATTAGAGCAATACGATGTAAAAGATATTCACTATGAAGGGATGTTGTATTTTTCTTTACAATTATATCTGAACTATCTATTGATGTTCTAAAACCGACTGTATTTATACTGGATAATAGTGTCCTTCTTAAAGAATTGATTATACTTTTATGAAGACCCGTAATGTTATTACCTTTTATATCAAATACTATGTTATTGTGGGACGTAGTCTCTTCTGTATTTAGTTCTATGCTTATTTCATGATCCATAATTAGTTAATTAATATATACTAATAAATAAAAATCAAATTTTAAATATTTTTTTAATAATTTAAGTTTAATAATTTAAGTTTAATAATTTAAGTTTAATATTAAGTTAAATTATTATATTTATTTTTTATAACTAAATAAATGAGTAGTGAAACTGTAATTTATATTAGTAAAAGATGTCCATATTGTCGAGAATTATTAGTTAAGATTCAACAAAGGGAAGATATAAAAGGAACTGTAAAAGTATCATCGATAGACGATGAGCCATTTCCAAATATTATTAAGAATGTTCCATCAATGGTTTCCGAAGGTGTTTTGTATAATGCCGAGGAAATATTCCGTATGTTGGCCGAAAGTGGACAACAACAACAGCAACAACAACCCGAACAAAAACAACAACAACAACCAAGCGAAGGATCAAAATCTTCGGAAGATGATATGTATTCTGGATATTGTGAAAATGGTTCCTGTTTAGCATTTTCTTCTTTAGACGAATCTCCGCAGTCAGAGGGAGAATATACAGGGCAATTTGCTCCATTGGACCATAGTCCTAATTCTGTGGATGTTTCTGAAGATGGTTATAAGAAATCATCGGGGATTGATAATGAATATGAAAGGATGATGAAGGAGAGGGGTGAATTAAATAATAATCAACAGATAAGATAAAATGCGTCAGAATATATTTAAAATAAAATAAAATAATAATAATAATAACAATGTCGGATAATAGAAATAAATTGTTTAAGTCAATGGTTACTGATATTATCAAAGTGTTCCCTGAATATACAAAAAGATTATTAAGTTATTATAAGAATACTTTACAGAATGATGGAAATGATATTGATGAACGATTAAAAGAATTTTTAAAAAATGTAAATGAAATAAGTGATTCTATTGTTGACGATAATTTTTCTGTATTTGATTCGGATCCAATTTTACTTCATAATGTTTCTTTTAAATTAATATGGAATAGTGAGATATCTGAGGATACTAAAAGTAAGATATGGAAATATTTACAGACATTTTGTATTCTTTCAATAAATGAAACGTCAAATGATAAAATTAATGATGTAATTAAATCGATTGAATCAAATGAAAAAGTGAAAGATAAAGAAACATTGAAAGATATAAAAAAATTAAAGAAATTAAATAAGTCACTTGAAAATGATGGAGCATTAGATAAGCTAATTGATGAAAAAATAAAGAATGAAGAAAATAAAAATAAAGATGAAGTAAGTCCAAATCAATTACAGGGGATGGAGCAGATGGAATCAATGTTTAAGGATACCGGAATAGGTCAAATCGCAAAAGATATTACAAGTGAGTTAAATATTGAAGAAATGATAGAAAATGGTGGGGGAATCGAAGATATTTTTAAAGGAGAAAATATGGGAAATATAATTCAAAGTATTAGTCAAAAAATCGGATCTGAAGATTTACAATCGGGAAATTTGGTAAATGAAGCTACAAATATTTGTGCTTCAATGAAAGGGAATCCATTATTTTCATCTTTAATGGGTAATATGGGTAATATGGGTGATTTGGGTAATATGGGTGATTTGGGTAATATAAAGTCTGTTCCAATTAACAAAGAATCTTCCCCAAATAAAAATATAGGGGGTTTAAATGTTGAAAAAATAGATTAAATTTTTTTTTTATAATATATTAATATTATATATGACACCTTTATGGACAGAAAACATATCTATCTTATACGAAAAAAGATATATTTTTGAAGTATTACCGAATAAGAACTTTGATTTTAATCGTAAATTGAATAGTTTATTAAGATTATCGATCTATTATACAATAATTATGTATCTATTGGATAGATCAAATACAAATACTTTATTTATACCTGTTATTGTTGCTGCTATTACATTCGTATTAAAAAAATTTTATAAGAATAAAGTTATTGAAGGAAATACTTTGGAATTAATTAATGCTGGGGAAACTATTATTGATAAAGAAATAAATAATATAAATAATGATGGATGCCGTGTATCTACTGAAAATAATCCATTTATGAATCCACCATTATTTGGTGAAAAAAATTTGAGTTCTTGTCAATCTTATAATAATAAAGATGTTCAAAGGGAGATAGAAAGCAATTTTAATAAGGATTTATATAAAGATGCGAATGATATATTTGGTAAAAATAATTCCCAAAGACAGTTTTATTCTGTCCCTGGAAAATCGGTTCCAAATGATCAAGACGCATTTGCTAAATGGTTATATTCTACTCCCCCAACATGTAAAGAGGGGAACGGTATACAATGTTCTGCTTTATCTGCTGAATATAGGGGGACTGGCGTTGGATTGGCCCAAGGTCCATCGGGTCCATAATAAAAGGTTAATCTAAAAATAAAATATATTTTCATAATATAAATGACTGAAGTTGAAAATACAAATGCCTTTTTGAGTGGGTATCATGGGGGATTAAAATCTGACGTCCCTGTTAAGCAGTTACAGAAATGTTCTGAAAATACAATTGATCCTAATTTTTCATTGGATAATACAACATCATTAAATTCTGATCCAGCCACAGTTTTACTGGAGGTTCAACAATCGACTGGTGTTGGAAATTATCATTTAGACAATATGTATGGTTGTGATTGTGGATTGGAAAAAGCAAGGGAAGTTCAATTAAAACAGCCAACAATTAATTTAAATGGTGGTAAAGGATGGATTGGTGAAAAGGGTTGTTTAGTTGAAAAAGATTCTCAATTAAGATTTTCTGGTTTAACAAATAAAAAGTATATTAATCAATTTAGAAATATGCAGAATCAGGGTTTCTTTGGTAGAGGTTCATATGCTGTTGACACAGAGTCTATTTTAAGAGATAGTCAGATAACTAAAGTTGATAGACCTTGTAATGTGCTTTCTGGATCATCAACATTACCATTTTCAATTACACCTATGATTAAGAAACTTGAAAACGAAGTTCAAGATCCTAAGAATATTATTCCTGAAGATTCTATGGACTCATGGATACGAGGTGGAATTCCATCAAGACAGATTGCTAGAAATATTGATTATTTAAAAAGATGTGATGAAAAAAACAATAAATTAAATTAAAATAATTTATAATATATATATTATAAATGACTACGTATGCGGAATTTCAGAATAACTTAGAAAAAGATGCTATAACTCAATCTGTTTCTCCGGGATTATATCATATGAATACGATTCAAAAAGAAGCAAAAGGCGTATATCCGTGGGCCCCAACTATCCGTTTACAGAAGGTCGGGGCTTCTATTGTTGATGGTAAGAATTTGGTTGATGTTGATTCTGAATTAATGGGTATAAACCGTATTCAAACTAAAAATTTTCAATTTAAACATAAACCGGACGAGCATAAAAAAGTTAATTATTTACATTTAAAAGATGGATTATTTCATGAAGAGAGTACTCTTTTGACTAATCCTCCATCCACTTTAAGGGGTATGGCTAAAAATCGATGGATAAATGTCCATTTACAGCCACAGGATAATGTAATTGAACCATTTCCGAGAAATGGATCTGATACATATTTAAACTTAGTAGATACATTTAAAGAGTGTTAAATTTGAAAATTATATTTCTAATATTTTAGTATTTATTTTATATTTTAATATTTTTAAAGTATGTTCTTTTATCTAGAATGGATAGATAAGAGACCTGATAAAATTTTAATAGTTGATGAACTTCCAACATGTAAAGAAATTAATTATAAAGAAACATTTAATATTGACAAGAAAGAATTTATAATTTGTGGAAATATAAATGATAAATTTATAAATTATTATCCACCGTGTAAATTACATTATAAAAAAAATCAATATTTATCATCTCATTTACAAAAATGTATAAGAAGAATGAACGATATAAAATCTGTTCAAACAGCAAAACATTTTATAGATTTAGATTTAATATCATTCCTCAGAAGATTACCTATTATCATGTTAGAAGATGTAACTATCCATTCTTCTATTTCTATAATCATTTGGTTAATGATAGCTGTTGGTAAAGGTTTTCATATTAAACTTGAGATGATAAAATGGTTGTTAGGAGTTGTTTATTATTTATCAAATTATAAAAATTGTACTCAATATTCTTCTGATGATATTCAAGAATTGAATATTGATTATTTTCTTGAAAAAAAAAATATATTATATCCATTAAGATTTAGAAAAAGGTATGGGGGGATGAAAGGTGATATGAATATGATTGAATACTATATTAATTTAATAATAAATAATAAAATTTTAATACAAGAAGATAAGATACCTATTATAAAATTAAAGATGGAACCTTTAAAATATAAAGAATGGATATATCAAGCAAACGATTTCCATTGTAATCGTTCTATTATAAGTCAAATTCGAAAATATCATCCGAAAATAAAAGATGAACGAATTAAAGAACTTATATGGATATTTAGTTCATCTATAAATAAAAGGAGGTATAGAGATGATTATCTAGATAATGATATTAAAGAATGGTTAATGATAAAAAAACATGTTAAGTATGTTCAAAAAAAATGTAAATTTTATTAAAAATAATTTAAGATTAAAATAGTTTATTATATGAAATATGGAAGAATTATTTTATTTAACCGATAATATTTTTATTAAAGATAATAAATATTATTATGAAAAGAGGAATAAAATTAATGTTATAAAAAATCATAATTGGCACCATTTACTAAGAGAATATGGTTGGGAAAAATTAAATAAGTTTTGGATTAAAACATTAAATAAATTATCAGGTGAAAAGTGTAATAATTCTTTATTTGGGGTACTTGAGTGTGGATCAGATGGAGATTGTTTATTTAATTGTATAAGTTATGCTATTAAAAGAATAGAAGATGAAACATATGATTCAAAAGTTTTAAGAAAAGAATTATCTGAATTTATTAATAATGAAAGATTTAATAGTTTAATGGAAACATATAAAATAACCAAAATTAGTGGAGAATTTTATGAAGATTGGGATCCTGAAACAATAACAATTGATAAATTTAAAGAAATATTAAGGATCGGAGGTAATGATTATTGGGGAGATTTCTTAATTTTACAATTATTAAAAGAATATTTAGATATCAATATAATTGTCTTATATAATAATGATATAACACAAGAATATTATTATTATCCTTTATTGTATGAATATAATGATAAATTAAAAACAGTTGTTTTACTTTATGAGGATGAAATGCATTTTCGATTAATTGGTCATTTTAATGGAAATCAGATGAATACATTTTTTTGTAAAAATAATATTCCCCATGAACTTTTAAAATTAATTAATTATTTGAGATAAAATATATTATATTTTTATATATAGAAGTATTAAATGGAGGCATTAGTTTTAATGGGAATAATTGGTGTTGGTTACTTAGCCAATGAGCAAAATGAAAACAAAAATCCTGTAGATGTTGCTGTTAGTAAAGAAGTAAATTATCCAAGTGATAATAATGTATATGATTCAACTCATTATAATGAAGTTGAAAATGAAATTAAATTAAAAATAGAAGAATCATACGAGAAATCAAAGGATCCTTCTTCAAATGTAGTAAATAATCAAAAAATCGATGAATATAATCTAAAAGATAATTTAGGGAATTATACATATAGTAATGCTGCTGGCGGATACATTGAAAATGAAGAGTTTATGTCAAATAATCAAGGTGTTAAGATGGAACCATTTTTTAGTAGTGCTCCTACAACAATCAATTTAGATGATTCAAGAAGATTAGATATGCATCAAGGGGATTCGGGATTTTATAAGGAAAAAAGGGAAATTGGTAGTTTTTTTGAACCTCAAAAAGGTTTAACAAATATAAATGGGAATGAATTTGGAGAATATATTGGAGATAAAAATAGATATCTAAGCGGAAATACACGGCAAAATGAATTACCCTTTGAACAAGAAAGGGTTTCCCACATTGATGTTAAAAGTAACCTTAATGGAGATATAAATCGGGCTATTGCGGAAAAGACAAATGTCGACGCATTACGAGCTAAGTCTAATCCTAAATTAACATATGAAGGTAAAGTCTTAAATGGTAGATCTGTTGCTGAAGAAAGGGGTAAATTGGGAGAAGTATTTCAACATAATCCAGATAAATTTTATAAGAATAATCCAGATAAATGGTTTGTAACTACAGGGGCTTATTTAGAAAAATCTGAACGTCCGGAACAAATAGTAAAAGATACATTTAGGTCTAAATTTAATAGTCAACAAGTTGGTTCCGCTGCTCCAGCTAGTACAGAAGCACATGAAAATAGACCAAGTTTTAGAAAACCATTAAAATTACAACTGGGGACGGATACAGTTAGAAATCCGGGGGCAAATGTATTTGGAAGTGGAACAGACTTACATCAAGAAAGTTATAGAAACATTCCAAATGAACGAGATGTAACTACTTTAAGAAGGTATGATGGTAATTTAACTACAGGAGTAGATTCGTCTACAATGGGAATTCAGGATGAAATTAAACGAACTGTTAGAGAGTCAACACAACATACAAAGAATAATGGCAATGTTAACAATACTGTAATTAACCATACCACTGGTTTAATGGATGGTCTTAAGGTTACTAAGAAGCAAACTACAGTAAATTCTCAGAATAATGGTTATATTAAGGGAGGTCTTGATAATCCGACTTTAGGATATGAGAAACCAGAACCGACAACAAAAGATTCTACAATATTCTCTTACACTGGTGGTGGAGGCGCAAGTGTATTGGGTGATATGAATAAAGAAAATTATAACAATGCTGAAACTAACCCTACTAAAGAAATTATTTCACAAGGAAGAACACCGACAATTAATAATACTAAGATATCAAATGGTATGGATACTGTAAATGTTGATATTAAGAAGATTGAGGGAGATTATATGAATTATCGTGAAAATGGCTTAGAAAAAGTCTATCAAGAAATACCCTCAGATAATACATGTGAAGTAACAACAATGAAAGATCGATTAGATGATTATTCCATTTCTGATCGCATTGATCCTAATTTATTAAATCCATTTAGGGATAATCCATATACAAAACCATTGGATTCATTTGCTTATTAAATTTTTTTTATATTATTAGATTTTTATTATTAAATTTTTATTATTAAATTTTTTATATTAAAAAATATAAAATGGAAAATAAGGATACAGATTATATAGATGGAGATGCGGATGATTTCACTATTTTTTTATTTTCAAATGAACCTAAAGGAAAAAATACAATTAAATTGGAGTTAAATAATCCTGGACCAGGTGTTAAAATACCTTTACACATTTTTCAAGAATTATTGATGATTTTTACATCTGGTATGAAATATTTATTTAGTAATGGGACAGGTACATTAAATATTGATGATATAACAGATGAAAATATTAAATTGATGAATAAATATTTTATGAGTATTGGTTTTATTATAATAGTCGAGATATTTACAATTGAAGAGTATTTAAGTAATATGAAATTGCCGAATTACTTTCATAAAAAAGAGTTAATTAAAGATGATACACATATAAAAGATATATATTATGAAATGACTTCAAGTGGACAAATTTATAGAATTTCTTTTAATTTTTTAAAATGAATGTGATTTATTTAAAGTATAGTTTAATAAATAATAAATAATAATAAATTATATATATAAATGGGCGGGGGAACATTACAATTAGTTGCTTATGGTGGTCAAGATATACATATAATTGGAAATCCTGAAATGTCATTTTTTAAATCTGTTTATAGGCGCCATACTAATTTTGCTATGGAATGTATTAAACAACCTATGTTGGGTCCTATTCGTTCTGAAGCATTTAAAGCCTCATTTAAATTAGGACGAGATGGAGATTTAATAAATAAGATGCATTTACAAATAAAATTACCAGAACAAAAAAATTTATTATTAACGAAAGGTCAAGGATCTACTGGTCACACAGCACAAATTAAAACTCATGTTTTATCACATATAGAAATAAAAGAAAAAGGACAAGGTTATATATATGGTGCGACTATTAAAGTTAATAACGAAACGGATATTGCATCCGCCATAATTGATAAGAATAATAGAATTGGAAAAATACTTATTAATGATAGAAGTGGTGATCAATATGGACAGGGGGCAACCGTAATTATTGAAGGGAATTGTAATCCAAATTTAAAAACAGGGAATACGGTTCATGATGATAATTTACCTAAATATGGTTCTGGAGCAAAAGCAGAAGCAATTATAAGTCCGAGAGGGGTTCATCTTATTAATGTGGGGGCAGCATCAGGTAAATTTTATAGAGAACCAGTAGCAACGGTGACGGTCGACGGCGGCTCGGAGTACGCCGCTGCGGTGTTAGAAGTAATTGTAGGTAATAATGATGGAGATATTATCGCTATTAATATATTAAGGTCTGGGGAATATAGCAGCGGCGACGGCGGCACGATAGAAATAGAGGAAAAATATAATACTGAAGGGTCTATTTTAGCAAATATATCTTCATCGAATACAGCGGGTTCAACTCAAAGAGAAAACGCATGGATTAGTTATCAAAATCAACCGGCATATTGTTATATTAAAGATATTGAACTAAATATAGGGGGACAAATAATAGACAAACATACAGGACAATATTATGATATTTATGATGAATTTTATAATAAAGATCCTGAAAATATGGACTATATAACTGGAAAAAACAAAATAGTTGGTCAATGGCCTCCAAAAGATAAAATTATGGGTAATATCCCTACATTAGTTCCAAGGGAAATTGATTTATTTGTCCCTCTTAAATTTTGGTTTACAAAAAACATAGGGCAATCATTACCCATGATCGCATTACAGTATCATGATGTTAATATTGATATAAATTTTAGAGATTTAAGGGAGATTATAGTATGGAATGCTGGGAAAGTGACTCCAAATGTAGAGCAGGGCAATAGTTCTGTAATTTACCATTTAGACTTCTCTGATATAGAAAGAAAAAGAATTAATTCTAGAGAAATAATAAAACCTGAAATTGAATTATGGGCTAATTATATTTACCTTGATACAGATGAAAGAAAAAGATTTGCCAAATCTGGACATGAATATTTAATTGAACAAGTACAAATTATAAAAGATAGATATAGACAAAATGTAAATATTCCTTTTAATCATTCAGTTAAGACATTATTTTGGACCATACAAGGTGTAAACTGTTCGGTTGAAGATAAAATGTTTAATAATTGTAGGCACGAATTATCAAATGATACTGTTAGTAATAACTGGCAAAAAAAAAAATTATATACTCCTAAGATTCCCACGACGTCGGAGCAGGCCACGGAGATTAATATTACATCAAGGCACGAGACAACAAATCAGATAGAACAATGGTTAACGGATGACAGCGATGTCGACGGATCTCCTACCGACTATACTATTGTTAGTAATTATGAGAATGGATTTACTCAAAATAATAATTATTTATTTTATAATTCTCATCGAGAAGATATAAATAAATCATATTTGAATTATTTAGAAAAAGCAGAACATTTTAAAACTTGTAAAATTATTATGAATGGTATTGATAGAATACAACCACAAAAATCGATATATTTTAGAACTATTCAACCCGAAGAGTGTGGATTGAGGGTTCCAAAAAAAAATCTTCATATGTATTCATTTGCTTTAGAACCTTTAAAACATCAACCGACAGGAACTTGTAATTTCTCTAAATTAGATTCTGCACAATTAGAATTTGATGGAGAACAAAATTATGCGAATTATAATATAATTGTATATGCTCAAAATTATAATATTTTAAGAATAATGGAAGGAATGGGGGGATTATTATATAATAGTTAAGGCACATCAACTACATCGTGAAGGTCATCCAGCCATTAGGTCTGATGACCGTGTTGCTGTTGTAGTTAAATCTAAATCTTTGCTTCACGGCTGAGGAAGATCCATATAATAGTTTGACCATTCCTTCCCTTCGCTGCTCATCATTTAGGGGAGCAGAAACCGTGAAGCTGTCGTTTCCCGTCCCAGATCCTGCGTTCATCTGTACCCAGCTCCCAAAATTTCCCGTTGACGGGTTCCTTAAAGACCAATGTACACAATTGTTCATCATGTTAGTCGAAGTCTGCTGGACGGCGACGATAAATGAGGTGTTGGTGCTGATTCCGCAGGCTTGATGTATATTAGTTGGCCAAACACCAGAGACAGGTGGCTTGTTAAGGTGCACCTTCCACTTTACATATTCTGCGGCGGCGCTCGGTTGGCGTTGTTTGTATACCCACCAACTGGAGCCAGAGCCACTAATTATTACTTCTCCATAGAATCTGTTAAGCTCGTAGGTGGAGTACTTCGTCCATGTACGATACACGTTCGCGTTGGTTGGCCAACCACCCACACCGTCGTAATATTTCCGCGACGGTCCCGCGGTGTTGCCGTCATAATGTGTAATACTGGTACCATTACTTCCGTTGTAATCAAGCCAATCATCATAACTTCCGCAGGTTGTCGAGCCGTCGAAGCTATGCGGACCATATGGTTGTAAAATACTACCATACCATCTACATTGATTGCAATCTGCACATGGGTCGGTATTATGTATTAAATAACCAGATGCGAAATATGTATTACATTCAGTAAGAGTTATAGATATCATATCCTCTTTTATTTTGACACGTTTAATACTTTTGATAATTTCATAATTAAATTTATCATTTAGTAAAAAATACCCTTTCCTTAATACTTTAGCATTATCCCAAGAAGTAACCCCTTCATCATCTTTAAAGAATATTAAATGATTATATGATATACTTAGTTTATTATTTATTATCATATAGATGTGTTGTCCATCAATCCAAGAAGCATCTAGTTTTGCTTTATATTTTTCTAATTCTGGATTATTATTTGACCATCGAATAGAATCTCTTTCACGCCCCTTATTAGATATTCCTGAAATACTACAAGATAATAATTCATCTTCACTATTTAAATCTTTTATTTTTTTCGTATTTCCATCTATTAAAGTTATTTCTGTATCTTTTAAAACACCCATATTAAGTTATATATATAAAATATTATAATTTATTATTTTTAGCGGCACATTCATCGCACAATGAAGCATTGTGGACTAAATAGCTATCCGCAAAATAATTCATTGCTGAGCTAGTAACTCTTAAATTATATACTTCTACTTCTTCTTGTATTTTTTCTATTTTAGTAATTTCTTCATATTCTCCTTTATGAGTAAATACAATATCTCCTTTTCTAATATTTTTAGCACTTAACCAAGTATATTCATCATCTACTTTCGTAAATATAAGATGTTCATATGTAACATGTAAATTATTATTTAATATTATATAACCTGGTGATTTATCTGACCATATATTTGTCACTTTTGATTCAGTAAATTCCCCTGTATCATCTTCCGAAAACCACGATAATACATCAACAGATTTATGGTATGCATCCATATCATCGAATTTATATGATAATAATATATCTCCTTTTTTAAGTTTTTCAATATTGATTTGTATTTTATTCGATAATGTTATTTTTGTTCCAGGTAAGAAACATACCTGAGCAAAGGTTTTGGCGCTGAATCCGTTTCCACCACTATTCCTTGTAATAACTGTATTCGCATTTGGTGCCCATTTATACATTTTTTGGCTGGTGGTGGTGCTGACGATCACCAGATCGAAGTTGGTCTGATCGGAACCCGATACTCTCGTGGTGCCGTTCATGTCCTTCCACGCGAAAGTCGATGCGGAGTTGTCCGACTTGCCAATTGTTACATTGCTGCTTAATGTTGTGGTAGCACCCACCGACAGACTACCTGTGATATCGGCGTCTGCGCTGGCCAAGTCGTCAGCGACGAGAGTGGATCCATAGATATTTAGAAATCTTGTCCCGGACTCACCTAAACTAACAGCATCATTACTTGCGGGTAATATGTGGGTGATCGTCGAGGCGCCAATTGTCATTTTATTACTACTAACACTAACATCTGATAACTCACTTAATTCAGATGCCCCCCCCGCCGATGCGGATAAGACCCCAGAACTTATTGATAAATTACTCCCTACTTTAATTCCACCGA
>MDTC01236324.1_pt1 | contig 33039 bp, 32 predicted proteins | sample 811181 | NCBI WGS metagenome assembly MDTC01 (sample SAMN05326644, study PRJNA326480) | marine metagenome | isolation source: seawater | place: Pacific Ocean: North | collected 2011
ACTTAACATATGCAAGTACTAGCAGTATATATGGAGCAAATACTAACATGCCTTTTCAAGAAAGACATGAAGCTAGTAATCCCTTGCAGTTTTACGCTGCAACAAAGAAAGCAAACGAACTAATGGCGCACAGTTATAGTAATTTATATGGTTTGCCAACTTCAGGATTACGTTTTTTTACAGTCTATGGGCCATGGGGGAGGCCAGATATGGCTCTTTTTATGTTTACCAGAAATATTCTCGAAGGCAAACCAATTGACGTATTCAATAACGGCAATCATTCCAGAGACTTCACTTTTGTTGAAGATATAGTCGAAGGTATAGTGAGAGTAAATGATTCTCCTCCGGAAAAGAATCCTCTATGGGATTCTTTTAATTCTAATTCCTCTTCAAGTTCTGCTCCTTACCGAGTTCTTAATATTGGAAATAATCAACCTGTTAAGTTAGAAAAATTTATTGAAGAGATAGAGAAAAATTTAGATAAAAAAGCTATTAAAAATTATATGCCTCTTCAGGCTGGAGATGTACCTGAAACTTTTGCTGACTGTTCTCTTTTAGAAGAACTCACTAAATTTTCTCCCAAAACTTCTATAGAGGATGGCATAAAGCAATTTGTTGATTGGTACTTAAACTACTATGAGATAGAATACAGCCGCATCCTATGATCACTTTCAAAAAAAACTGGCATTACAATATGCTAGGAATATATAACCTTAATTCTAACGGGTCCTTTTCTAATCTGCTAAATTTTATAAAAGATAATCATGATAAAATTGAAGGTGATATTATTGAAGCAGGCGTGTACAGAGGTCATTCTTTATTATCTATAGCAAAATTCCTAAAAGACCTGGGTTCCAAGAAAAAAGTATATGGGTTTGACACGTTTTCTGGTTTCCCTCCTGTCTATCACGAAAAAGATAGACTCCAGGAGTATGAGAAGTTATATGATGAAGGGCTAATCAATCTTGATCATCTGAAAAGTGTACAACTTAATCAAAAGCTACTAAAAGAGTTTTCAAATAAAACTTTTGAAAACAATACAAAGAGGATTTCTTCGTCTGGCGAGTTTGAAGATACTAGTCTAGAAATATTACAAAAAAAAATTACCTATTTGGATCTCGATAATATAGTTCTTATTCCGGGTAAGTTTTCTGAAACAATGACAGAATCTCATGGAATAGAAAAAATTATGGCTGCAGTTATTGATTGTGATCTTTATCAAAGTTATTTGGATAGCTTGAATTTCATATGGCCTCTTTTATCTGTTAAAGGGTTTATTCATCTAGATGAATACTATTCATTAAAATTTCCTGGTGCTAGAAGAGCTACATTAGAATTTATGGAAGAAAATAAAAATGCTTCCTTGCATCAGAATAGTAACCCTCAAGATTTTGAGAGATGGTATCTAATAAAAAACAACTAAACTAAGCATTGCTATGTCAAACGTTATATGGGTAACTGGATTATCTGGTTCCGGCAAAACAACTCTCGCTACTCAAATCACTAAAGCTATAAGAGATCGAAATATTCCGGTGATCATGTTGGATGGAGATATTCTGAGGGAAACTCTCGGGATAGAAGGTAAAAATGCTAGACATGAAAGAATTGAAATTGGCTTTACCTACTCACGATTGTGTAAAATGATAGCTGCACAGGAAATTAATGTTGTAATCGCAACAATAGCATTGTTTAAACAAATCCATGCTTGGAATCGCGAAAATATCGATAATTATTTTGAAATCTTTCTTGATGTACCAATTCAAGAGCTGGCTAGACGAGATACTAAAGGTCTTTATAAAAAGGCTAAGGAAGCCGGTTTAAAAGATGTAGCAGGTTTGGATCTCGAAGTAGATTTCCCTTCTAATCCTGATCTTTTATTCAAATATTCGAAGGACGAAGATCCTGGGAAAATGAAAGATAAGGTTTTATCATTAGTTTTTGATTGAAAGATAGATGACAGCAAATAAAGCAACGAAACTCATAGGGCAAAGAATATTATCTGAAGCCAATGATTTAAAAAGAACGATAGAAACAGTTTCTAAAGACCTGTCCATAAGTTTAGATAAACTAAACGCGCTCATAGATGGCAACCTTGAAATGTCCGAAGCAGTTGAGATCGTGCAATCTTTTTCTAAAGTTTATCCAGTAAGAGTGGCAGATATCTTGTTAGATTCAGTAGATATTTCAGACAAGGTAATATTTATGAAGAAAAATGAGTCTTTAGCATCAAGTAGAGTCTATTCAAGATTAAACAAAGAAGGAAGGTCGAGTGAATATTATGAATATCGTGATACTGCTACTTCTAAACTTAGTCCTTTCAGACCGGAGTGGATTAAGGAGCTTCGTGTTGTGTCTGATAATGATCCTTATAATCCTGATGTAGCCTATAACAATGGTCATTTGATGCATCAGATGACTACTTTTGTAGGTCCTGTAAATTTTTATTGGGAAGTGAATGGAAAAAAATACTGCCAAGAAATGAATACAGGTGATTCTAACTTCATTACACCATTTTGGAAGCATAGTTTTACATCAAGAGATAGTTCTAAGGAGGCCTATATTGTTGCAGTTACTTTTTCAGGAGATGTAGGTAGGGCCAGAAATGAGTTATACGCCCTTGGCCAAGAAGCAATAAATAATTTTAGTTTTGATAACAGCGATATAAATATAGCAATATCGCAATTAATAAGACAGATAATGAATAATCAGATGCTTGATAAAGAAAGTTTCAAAGTCATCCTTGAAAGGAACCAACTCAAAATTGATGTTGATAATTTATTGGACGAGACCGAAGTAAAAGATCCTAATTGCTTAAGAGCAATTTGTAAGCTCTTCAATCTCCCAGAGGACATTTTTAATCTACCTGTTAACAAATTTGAAGATGAAGTGATTGTAAAAACTCATCAATCTCGAGAAAGTTATATATTCAATACATCAAATCAAGACTATGAAATAAACCAATTAGCTAATAATTCAAGGATGCCTGAGTGTGTAGGCTTCAATATGAAGATACTCTCCAAAAATATGACACAATCAAGTCAACTTAAATCTTCTTTGCATAGTTTTATATATAATTATGGAGATAATCCAGTAAATTTTTCATGGTGTTCTGAAGAAAAATGGCATTTAAACATCGTAGAGCCTGGTGATTCGGTGTATGTTTCTCCTCAAGTCGCTCACAAGATGTGGTCTGAAATTTCGTCTTCTGGTTCATTATTCATGTTTAGAGTCCCAGGCTTTATTAATCTAAAGGTTCAAAAAGAATTATCCTCTTTTGCTTTCAAAGATAGAATCATAGAAAATTCTCCATGGTTTAATTAGGCTAGATCAAACTTTGATTAATAAAACTAACACAATACCTGTAATATTGGCTGCAGGAATGGGAACTAGGCTAGGTATAGAATACTCAAATAAACCAAAATGTTTCGTAGATTTTTTCGGTAAGAAGTTAATAGAGATACAGCTTGATTGCTTAATACAACAAAACTTCGATGAAGCAATCATTGTAATTGGACATCAAGCCCAATATTTCAGTACATATATAGGCTCTCGTTATAAATCTTTAAATCTCCATTACATAACTAACAAACAATTTGAATCAACAGGAAGTGCTCAAAGTCTAAGTTTAACTTCAAGTATTTGGAGAAAATACCAAAAAAACTTTTTAATGCTCCATGCAGATATATATTATGAAAACACAATACTTTCAAATTTTTGCTCTCAACTAAATATAAAAAAGAATTACATTCTTTTAGACGAAAACTTTGTAAACGAAACAAATGATGAGCAGGTCGTGATTGGAGATAAAAAAATCGTCAATGAACTTATTAAAGGTAAGCCTAAAGCAGATTTAAAAAAGGGAGAGTCATTGGGTGTGAACTATTGGACAATTGAATTCATGGATAGATATTTTGATTTCCTAAAAGAATTCCTTGTAAGCAATAAAACAGTTAATTGGGAACAGACTATAAAGCCTTTTTTACAAAAAAATCATGATCTTAAGTTATTTTATATGGGCATAGGAGATAAATTTTGGAAAAATATTAATTATCAAGAAGATTTGATTAAAGCCAAGCAGATACATAAAACTCTCCACATCTAGTATTATCTACACTCTTATGAATAAACAAAAAGTCTATGTCGCTCTTTCTGCTGATATTTTGCACCATGGTCACATAAACATATTTAATAAAGCATCAGAGCTTGGTGATGTGACGGTAGGGTTACTTACTGATGAGGCCATTGCTGAACATAAACGCCTCCCTTTCTTAAATTATGTTCAAAGGAAATCTATTGTAGAAAATATAAAAGGTGTGGTAGAAGTTATTAAGCAAAATACTTGGAGCTACAAAGATAACCTCTACAAACTAAAACCTGACTTTGTTGTGCATGGCGATGACTGGAAAACTGGTTACCAAGAAAAATATAGAGATGAAGCGATAAAAATAATGTCTGAATGGGGTGGACAGGTAGTTGATATACCCTATACCCAAGATGTTAACTCTACAGATATGGCTAGAGCTATAAATCAGATAGGAACAACATCTTCAATAAGACTCAAGTCACTGAGGAGAATGTTAGGTGCGAAGAAATACCTTAGATTTTTAGACATTCACAATGGCCTATCTGCTCTGATTATTGAAAAGGCTTCTCATGTAGAGGAAGGTATGGTCAAAGAATTTGACGGAATGTGGGCAAGTAGCTTGACTGACTCTACTGCAAAAGGTAAGCCTGATATTGAAGCGGTTGATGTAACATCTAGGTTAGCAACGTTAGACGGAATCCTCGATGTGACAACGAAACCAATAATCTTTGATGGAGATACTGGCGGAATCAAAGAACATTTTCAATTTACTGTGAGAACTTTAGAGAGATTAGGAATTTCAGCTGTAATAATTGAAGATAAAATCGGTCTAAAGAAGAATTCTTTATTTGGAACTGAAGTTGAACAAACCCAAGATTCAATTCAAGATTTTAGTGAGAAGATAAAATCAGGAAAAGCCGCTCAAGTAACTGAAGATTTTATGATAATTGCAAGAATTGAGAGTTTAATATTAGAAAAAGGCATGGAAGATGCCCTTGAAAGAGCAAAACACTACATTAGAGCTGGAGCTGATGGTGTTATGATACATAGTAGGAAGAAAGATCCAGAGGAGATATTAGAATTTTGTGATCATTATAATAAATTTGAGGATCGCAAACCTCTAGTGGTAGTGCCATCAAGTTTTAATTCAATATATGAACATGAGTTAGCTGAAAAAGGAGTAAATATAATCATCTATGCAAATCAGCTGCTAAGAAGTGCTTATCCAGCTATGCTAGAGACAGCTAAGTCTATTCTTCAAAACCAAAGATCTCTAGAATCAGATTCTAGAATGATGCCTATAAAAGAAATTCTAGAACTTATCCCAGGTGGAAAATGATAGATCCTGCCAACTTTTATAAAGAATTATCTAAAAATAATATTGATTTCTTTACAGGTGTGCCCGATTCTCTTTTAAAAAATTTTTGTGCGTATGTAGAAGATAACGTTGGAGACAACCAACATATTATTGCTGCGAATGAAGGAAATGCTATAGGTTTAGCCGCCGGCTATCATATGGCAACTGAAAAGATTCCCTTAGTTTACCTACAAAATTCAGGTTTAGGTAATTGTATAAATCCCCTTACTTCTCTTGCTGACCAGGAGGTTTATAGCATACCTTTACTGCTCTTAATCGGATGGAGGGGAGAGCCTGGAATCCAAGATGAACCTCAACATATAAAACAGGGAAGAATTACACAAGAGCAGCTTGAACTTTTAGGAATTGATTACTTAGTTATGGACGCTGATTCTGATATTTCTGAATTGATTTTTAATTGCTTAAAGAAAATAAAAATAAACAAATCTCCTGTAGCGATTCTTGTAAAGAAAAATTCATTTTCTAAATATTTGCTCAAACAGAATAAACAAAAAGCAAGTAACTTTACTAGAGAACAGGCAATCAAAGTTATTGTAGAACTTTCAAATGATGATGATATCTTCATATCCACAACTGGAAAATGTTCTAGAGAGTTATATGAAATAAGAACTCAACGTGGTGAAGCCCAGAAAGATTTTTTGACTGTTGGATCTATGGGGCATACCTCCTCAATTGCTTTGGGTGTTGCGCTGTCAGTCAAAGATAGAAATATAATTTGCTTGGACGGTGATGGCTCTATTCTAATGCATCTTGGTGCACTACCTGTTATCAGCTCTGTTGCGCCAAAAAACTTACTTCACGTAATTCTTAATAATGGTTGTCATGAATCAGTTGGAGGTCAGCCTACAGTGATAAACAAAGTTGATTTAAGAAAACTTTCTTACGCATTTGATTATGCAAATTACTTTGAAGCCCACAACTCTCAAGAGCTCATAGAGAATTGGAAAGAAATCAGTTGTTCGGAAGGGCCTTCCTTACTTCACATAAATATCAATTCTTCTTCAAGGGAGGATCTTTCACGACCTAAAACAACAGCACTAGCAAATAAACATGAGTTTATGCAATCTATTAAAGATGGATAGCTTGAGTCTCAGAAAATATCTTAGTTCTAGCCCTGTAGAAATACATTTTGGTATCGAGATAATTGATTCAATCTTAGATAATGAAAGTAGCTCTCCCATTCTAATTGTTACAACTCCTGGTGCATTAAAAAGAGATGTTACAAAAAAGATAATCTCAAAGTTTTCTAATGAACAAGTTCACATTGTTTCCAATATTAAGCCAAATCCAGACATCGAGGACTTAGAAAAAATTCTCGTGTCGATTTCTGGTATAAAATTTAAATCCGTTATTGCAATAGGAGGCGGGAGCGTCATAGATAGTGCTAAGGCAATAAGAGCATCTATGAACCTTGTTGAAACTCAGCCTTTAATTAAGTTCTTTAGATCTAATTTAAAAATCCGATGGTCTAACACAGTTAAATTAGTAGTAATTCCAACTACATCTGGAACCGGATCAGAAGTTACTCCATTTGCAACTATCTGGGACGCACGTCTCAATAAGAAATATTCTCTCACGGGGGATTTTGTTTATCCAACCTATGCGATTTTAGATCCTAGATTAACTAGCTCATTGGGAAGAGAGTTAACTCTTTATTCAGGCTTGGACGCAACATCGCACGCGCTTGAATCAATTTGGAATAAGAATTCGCATGAGGAGTCGATAAATATTGCAATAAAAGCTTTGGATCTTATCTGTAATTCTTTAAAAAAAGCCCTTAGTAATCCTTCTGATTCAGAAGCCAGAATGAATATGCAAATTGCGAGTCTACTTTCAGGATTAGCAATAAGTAAAACTAGGACTGCTTTAGCTCATTCCATTTCTTATCCTTTGACAAGTAGGTTTAAAGTTCCTCATGGATTAGCTTGCAGTTTCACTCTAGTTTCTATCATTGATTTTTTGAGAGAGGAGATAGAATTTGATAAAAGCTTTATTGAAATAACTGAGTCTGTCAAAAAAGTTTTAATTGAACTCGATCTCAAAAGTGAGATCTCATCTTTTTTGACCTATAAAGAAGCATCTGAATATATTGACGAAATGTATTCACCAGAACGAGCAGATAATTTTCTTCTCCCGGTAAATCTAGAAGAAATTTCTTACATAATAGAATCGTCATTCAATTAAAAAAATTTGAAAAAATTTGATCAAAAGAAAAATAGATTAGCTTTACCAGCTTTATCTTATTCCTTTTTTTCGTTCTTGAGCAAAATAACAGGCTTTGTAAGGGATATTTTTTTAGCTTCTTTTTTAGGGTCTTCATTCATCGCCGATGTTTTTTTCATAGCCTTAAGGCTTCCTAATTCTTTCAGGCGTAGTTTTTCTGAAGAAACATTTAACCCTGCTTACATTCCAGTTTATGGAAAATATTCAGATAAGGGAGGAGGGCTAGAATTAGAATTTACTAAGCAAATTCTTTTGGCTTTTTTAGTTCCCAGCATACTAGTTTCGTTTTTGGTAGTAATTTATATGCCTGAAGTTCTAGATACATTCCTATTCTTATCAGACGATGAAGCACAAAATCAGATTCTGATAGATGTTTGTAGAATTATCTTTCCTTATCTGTTGGTAATAGTCATTTCAGCTGTATTTTTAGGTAATATGAATGCAAACAAAAAATTTTCTTTGTCAGCAGGAATTCCATCTGTGTTGAATTTAGTGCTAGTGTTTTCAGTGGCAAGCTACACGCTTGTCGATGTTGAAAAAATCTACTATCTGGCTTGGTCAGTAATATTGGCTGGAATATTACAGATAATAATAGTTTTTTCCTCAATATCATCTAAATTCTGGAGAATATTGGCAAGCTACTCTGAAGTAAATAAACGCGGACTAGCTGATTTTTTTAAATTATATTGGCCTACTTTTATTTCCTCTTCATTATTTCAGATAAATTTAGTTGTAGGAATGTTGGTATGCTCATTTGAGACCGGCGCTGTTTCCTATTTATATTACTCCGAGAGACTTTTTTACTTACCTCTAACATTAATTGGCGTTGCTATTGGTGTAGTTCTTGTACCAAATTTATCTGAATATTTAAGACGGAAAGAACATCAACTTGCAATTGAACAAACCAATAAAGCTTCCCATTATCTTTTAAGTACAATAATCCCTTTGACAGCTCTTTTGCTGGTTTTGAGTGTTGAAATTGTTTCTTTTCTTTTTGAGAGGGGAGAATTTAATGCTGAATCTACAAAGAATACAGCTTCCATATTTACTCTTTTTTTATTGGGCCTGCCTGCCGCAGGATTTATAAAAATTTTAACACCCTATTTCTTTGCTCTTGAGAAGCCAAAACTGCCTTTAATAGCATCTCTCAAAAGCAATGTGCTAAATTTCTTGCTGATCTTGGTTTTGTTTCAATTGATAGGATTCAGAGGAGTCCCATTAGCTTTGTCAATTTCTTCGTGGGTTTTAGTATATCTTTTGTTGAAAGAGCATAAAAAAAATAACTTTTTTAAAATAGAAGCAGAAGTTAAATTAAATGTCTTTAAGTATATTTTTCTGTTTTTCCTAATATTATCTTCTGGCTTTTGGCTGTCTAATTTTTCCCAAATAGATAATCTAACCAGTGTTAATAAAATATTGATTATTTCTTCTATTGAAGTGTGTATATATCTTGGATTTGTATATTTATTTGATCGAGATTTAAGCAAGCAATTAAATTCTTTTTATAGAAAATTTATTTCTTAACAAAAACACCATAAAGGCAATGTGCATTCATCCGCCTTTCTAAATACTTTGATTTAAAAGGAGTGTAAAAAATCTTTTTTGAGACAAAGCCGTAATCCTTGGCTACTCCAACAAGACTATTCTCATCATAAAATACTTTATGATCTGCTTGGCTTTTGTAACCGGCAATTGTAGGTACCCCGATGACAAGAACTCCTTTGCTCTTTAAAACTCTTTTTATCTCTCTTAGTGTAAATCTGGGATCTTCTATATGCTCCAGAACATTATCTAGAATCACTGAATCAAATTCTTCATCCTCAAATGGAAAATCTTTCTTGATTAAATGCACTTCTAAGCCTTCAGCGTTACAATAATCAACATTAAATGGATTTATATCTGCTCCTATCGATCCTTTTCTAGACTTGAGAAAGGACCCCAGACCGCACCCAACATCTAATGTCTTTCCTTGCAAAAACATATTTAGCAAGGGATAAAGAAAATATTTCCTATATAGTCTACCTTTCCAAGACGTAATGTTAAGATGTAGAAAGTATTCTTTCTGGCTTTCTGGACTGTCCTGATTAACAGGTGATTCCATTGGTTTAAGTTTTTTTTTATCCAAGAATTTTCCTTTGTTACAATGCAAAATTGTTTAACTTGTAATCTACGATCAACCCAATCATTTTCAAACCAGAATAGATTGACATAAGACTCATTGATTCTACTTTATAAATATGAATATTTGGCAAGAATTTAATGGATCTCCATTAGAGTGGGATGAATACATTATCCGAAATGAAGGTAACTATAGACAGCTCTATGAGTGGGGAAGGCTGCAAGAAGATAAAGGCTGGAAAGTTTATAGATTTCTTAAAAAAGACAATGATACCTTTCACTCTTCAATTCAGATTCTCTGCAAAAACTTTATTTTCTTTAGGTTTCTTTATTTGCCGGGTGGTGTGACTGGCAACGAAGCTGGTTTTGGCGACTTGGAAGGTCTGATAAAAAAAATTGTAGGAAACCTCCCTTTTTATATTCGTTTAGATAGTAATTATGAGTACGACAAAACTATTGTGAGAAAGTTTCTGTCAGCCAGTTGGTCGAGACCTGTCTATTTTTTAAACTCAGCTCGTACACTTTATGTTGATCTTGATATCCCTGAAGAAATCTTGATTGATCACAAATCAAGAAACTGGAAAAAAAATATTAAAAAGTCCAAAAAGTTTCTGACCAAGATATATGTAGATACTAAGATAACTAGTACTCAAATTAAAAGTGCTTCAGCAGATATGCAAAAACACAAAAATATATTTTTAAGGGATGATCCAGCTAATATTTCTAACATCATTAAATTTTTTGAAAAAGATATTTTGATAGTTTATTGCTGTGATGAAGAAAAAAATATTTTAGGTTTCAGGAGTGCCTTAATAAAGGACAAGAGGGCTTGGGAGTTCTATGCGGCAACTACTAAAGTTGGAAGATCTCAAAGTATAGGATTTGCACTCCTAGATAAATTGATTAAAGAATGCAGAGATCAAGGTGTTAAAAAATTTATATTACCTTTATCGAAAACTAATGAAGGGGATACCGAATTCAAAAAAGGAAGCGGAGGAAAACAATTTAAACTTATTGGAGAATGGGAATACTCTAATGTTTACTTTCTTAAAACCCTAATAAACTTCTCGTTATATATTTTGTACAGCTCCTCTACTTTGGCCTATATAAAAAAAGGATTACGTAAATGACGAATGTCGAAAAGCATAAATTAAGAATTGATTTCTACTCTCATTACGAAGGAGACCTTAATAAAAACTTAAATATTCAAGAATGGTTTTTTGACGATCATTCAATGACGCTAAAAAAAGAATTGTTATCTGATAAAAGCTATAAAGACTTTTCAAAAAATGAGCGGGAATTTCTCGATACAATCTACCTTACAAATCTTGATAAATTTAAAGTTTTTCTAAATGAATATCATAAATATGATGCCTCTAATGAACAGTGGGAGATTCTTATTGGGCCCTGGCTGCGTATCTATGTCTATGCCTTATATGATAGGTGGAGAACTTTAGAAAATCTAAGCTCTAAAATCGATCCATTAATTTTTGTAAAACCCTATCAATTAAGTGAACTAGTACCTAATAACTTTGATCATTTTCATAAGCTGTTTTATGAGGATCAATGGAACTGTCAAGTATATGCAATTCTTGGCAACATCATGGGATATGAGGTAAAGAAACATATTTCAGAAAAATCTTTAAAGCCTTTGAAACAAGAAAAAGATAAACCAATTACCTTTAATGTATCAAAGAAAATTGCCTCATTTTGTTTTAGATCTATATTTTATATATTTTATTTTATTCGTATATTGCGTGACCAAAAAATTTCTGCTTTTTACGAGCTCCAATCTTATAGAGAATTTTCTACTCTACTCTTCTTAAACGGGAATGGCTTTCCATTAATGCTCAAGAAAAACATACTCAAAAATATAAATCCCATTAAAAGGCATGTTCGATTAAGAGAATATATAAGTCTTTGCAAGGGAAATAAGGAAAATATTAAATTTTCTGAAGTAGTTTACCCTTTATCTCTCATGGCGATTCCAAAAACTTATCTTGAAGATTTTAAAGAAATTAGTCTTTCAAAGGAGCTTAAGTTCATTCAAAAAAATTTAACCAATGTCTTTAGCTCAACGTCACAGTGGAATGATGATACTTTTAAAAAATGGTTATTTGAAAAAAAAATTCAAAACTCAGATTTCAAGATCATTATATGGCAGCATGGAGGAACTTACGGCACAACAAAATACTTGACTCATCAAGAGTATATTGAAACCAAAATCTATGACTATTTCTTAAGTTGGGGTTGGGAAGAGGGTTTGAAGGTTCTACCATTTAAGATGCCAAAATCTGTTAACTTCCCTAAGTCGAATAAAAAAAATCATTCAAACAAAATACTGATAATATTAACTAGGGTAAAAAATTATTCTAAAGGTGATCCCTGGGATTCTATAGAATGGAATAGAAATTACGTTCAAGGTTTAACCTACTTGTGTCAAAATTTATCTAATTGTGTTGACTTAACTTTTAGACTACATCCCGCTCAAGCGTCAACAGGTATTGACCTCAAATCCATCCTACAAAAACTAGGTGATAAAATAAGCTTTGACCACAACACAGATGTCAGAAGTTCTATTTCACAATCAAAACTGACAATAATAACGCAAAACTCTACTGCATTATTACAAGCATTAAAGTCAAACTACCCTACAATATGCTTTTGGGATACAAGTATCATGGAATTTAGACCAACCGCAGAAGAAAACTTCAATAAACTTAGAAGTGCATCTATTTTTCATGATGACGCATGCTCTGTAACAAACTTTATACTTGAAAATAATCATAGAATAATAGAATGGTGGAACTCAGAATTAGTCCAAGAAGCTAGAAAGGAATTTTGTGAGGCTTACGCTTCTTCTGATAAATTAAAATCCACTGAATCAATGAAGCTCATTAAATGAAATACATAAAAGATAAATTAAAGAATTTACTTTTTAGATTACTGACAATTTCTTTAAGGTCTGCCGTCAAAGAACAAAAGCTTCAAGATATCAATCTCAAGCTTAAGAAGATAGTACCTAGCCTCAAAGATCAATATTCTTCATTTGTTATAGAAGGAGATTATCTCAATACTAAGGTATATGCGCAGCACGCTTTCCAAGTTCAATTAACTTTAGAAGCCATAAATTTACTAGATAAGAATCAGCTAAAATCAGTTTTGGTAGATATTGGTGATTCTTCGGGTACTCACATTACATATTTAGAATCTTTAGTTAATAATATTGATGCTTTATCTGTGAATTCAGACCCTTTAGCCGTAAAAAAGATAAAAGAAAAAGGCTTGAACGCATTCCAATCAAGAGCAGAAAATCTTCACCTTCATGAAGATTTTAATAAAGAAATAGATATTATGATTTCATTTGAAATGCTAGAACATTTAAAAAATCCAATAGAATTTCTAGAAGTAATGGCAAAGGAATCTCAATGCAATAAATTCGTTATTACTGTGCCTTTGGTTAAGAAATCAAGAGTTGCACTTGATAAGCTTGATAATATGAGTGGACCGCAAGCCTTTAATCCAGAAGTTACCCATATCTTTGAATTATCTCCAAAGCATTGGGATAAATTATTTAAATTTTCAGGATGGAAAATTGTTCATAAGCAAGAATATTATCAATATCCTAAACTTAATCCTTTTCGATTTTCTAAATTTTTATGGAAAAAATTTGATTTTGAGGGGTTTTATGGAGTTGTTTTAGAGAAAGATGATACTTATTCAAGTCAGTATCAGGATTACTAAATGCTAAATACTTTTAGCTTGGATCATAGTTTTCCACTCTCTAGTGCAGATTCGGTTCTAATAGACTCATTGGAAATAGAGATTGAGGAATCCTATAATAATTTTGTAGAAAATTTATGTATTGAAAATGAACTAAGCTCTATTTCACTCTTACTTTCCAATACCGTAAGAAATGTATACACATCTAGTACATATACAATTTTTTCTAGAATCTTGTTGCTAGACCGAAAGATTAAATTGGGTCAGCTTCCGGATATCATTTTCGTTCCTAGTCAGGAAGTTAAACAAATCGTTGACCAAATAATTGAAGATGTTGAAATCCCAATAGAGATCAAAAGAAATGGACCATTCGCTTATCTTAGAATAATTAAAAATTTTGCAGTTTCGCTATATCTGCAATTACTCTATTTTTCTCTCTCCAGACTGTTATACAGCAAAGATCTTCCAGATAAGCCGATTATTTATCTTGATACATTCACTTTTAAGGATTCTTTTACTCAAGAATACGGGTTTGATAGATATTACACAGGATACGAGGAATTTCTTTCAAATGAGGAAAAAGGTGCCATTTGGTATTCTCCTACTATTATCGATATTAAAACCCCTCTTCAACTTTATAATCTTTGGTGCGGTCAAAAATCTTCCAAATCACAATTCATTTGTGAGGAAGTACAACTATCTTTTTTAGACTACCTAAGATCTATTATCATTTCTCTATCACTCTGGAAAAATATAAAAAAGATACCTAAATACCTAAATTATGAGGTTGACAGTTTTTTAAGCAATGAAATCAAAAAGGAAATTTGTTCACCAGGTCTGGTAAAAGCCTTAAATAAATATACATATATTAAAAACCTTTGTAGAAAAATAAAGGTTACTAAGGTGATAAATTGGCATGAAAACCAAGATATAGACAGAGCTTTGAATCTTGCTTTTAAAGAATTTTCTCCCGGAACTGAAATTTATGGCTACCAAGGTTACGTCTCTCCTAGATCAGACTTACATAAATCTCCTAAAGATTTTGAATTCAACTTAGGTACTTTACCGGATACTTTGGGAGTAATTTCTAAGCGAGATTTAATTTACAAGAGTAAGTTATGTCCAAATCAAAAAATTGAAATTGCGCCTTCATTGAGATTTTCATATTTGTATGCTTTTAAGCAACAGATAGATTATAAAAAAAATTTTAAAATATATGTCCCTCTCCCTGCTGAGTTAGAAGATGCAAAAAGGATAGTACTTTTTTGCGATGGTCTTGCTAATGAATTTAGAAATAGGTTTAAATTTCTTTTTAAAATTCATCCAAAATACAGCCTTAAAGAACTTCAGATGCTTATACCTCAACTAAGAAATCCTTTATTTTTACATTCAAATAAACAAGTTAAGGACAGTCTTTACGAAGCATTTATCGTTTTATCAGCATCTTCATCTGCCTGTGTTGAAGCTTACTCAATAGGATTGCCTGTTGCAATCCTATCAAACTCTAATGGTTTAACCATGAATCCCATTCAGGATAATGATAAAAAGTATCTTAAATTAATCTATGAAAAAAAGGATCTCATTGATTTTCTAAACGAAGTTTCTGATCTCCCCATTAGAAATGTAAATATTGAGGAATTTTTTCATAAAACCTCTAGAGAAGAGGTTAGAAAGATTTTTGTCCAATAGGGGTTATAATGTTCATATTCTCTTTTTAAATTAAATTCGATGCTCAGTACCTATAAAAACAAAAAAATATTAGTGACCGGACATACAGGATTTAAGGGTAGTTGGTTATCAACTTGGCTATTGAGTTTGGGAGCAGAGGTATATGGCATATCAAATGGATTAGTTTCTACGCCTTCTAATTTTGAAGCCTCCAATTTATCTGAAAAAATTCATGACTTGAGGTTAGACCTTCTTGATCTGAATAATTTATTTAATAAGATTGATGAGATAAAACCAGATTTTATCTTTCATTTAGGTGCTCAAGCTTTAGTAAGGCCTTCCTATCAAAATCCACTTCTAACAATTAACACTAATGCAATAGGTACAGCAAATTTACTTGAAACACTTAGAAAAATTGACCGTAAAGTTACTTTAATATCAATTACAAGCGACAAATCTTATGACAATATAGAACAAATATGGGGCTATAAAGAGACTGACCGATTAGGTGGAAAAGATCCTTATAGTGCTTCCAAAGCTATGGCCGAATTAGCACTAAAAACATACTATCATTCTTATTTTTGTTCAGATAATACTCAAGTTAGACTGGCAGTTACAAGGGCAGGTAACGTGATTGGGGGTGGTGACTGGGCTGAAGATAGAATAGTTCCTGACTGTGTTTCATCTTGGTCTCAAAATGAGACTGTTGATATCAGAAATCCTAATGCCACTAGACCCTGGCAACATGTTTTGGAGCCATTGGGTGGCTATTTACTCTTAGGAAGCGCTCTAGAGAATAATTTTGAATTAAATGGAGAGGCGTTTAATTTTGGGCCTGCCCCGAGCAATAATTTTTCAGTAGAAGAGTTAATAGAAGAAATGAAAAAAAATTGGGGAAATGTAAAGTGGCGAGATATATCTATCAAGGGAGAAGAGCCTTATGAGGCTACTTTATTAAAATTAAATTGTGAGAAAGCTCAAAATTTATTGAATTGGTACCCATTGCTTGATTTTAAAGAAACGGTTGAGCTCACAACTACCTGGTACAAGTCTTACTATGAAAAGAAAATGAGTCTCTTTGACCTCAATATGTCTCAGATAAACTTTTATCAAGAAAAAGCTATTTCCAGAGGAGCGTTTTGGATAACAGATTAATTGATAAAGTAGTCACCACGCCTCTAAATAAAATAAATGTAGAGGGAGGCGATGTTTATCATGCTATGAAAAAAAGCGATGGAGTTTTTGAAAAATTTGGTGAAGCCTACTTTTCATTTATTGAGGAAGGCTACATCAAAGCATGGAAAAAACATAAATTTATGACCCTTAACCTTATAGTTCCGATTGGAAAGGTTCAGTTTGTTCTTTATGATGAATATTCTGATTCCTTTCATAGCGAGATACTTTCTCCCAGACATTACAATCGACTAACAGTTCCGCCTAATTTATGGTTTGGATTTAAAGGGCTGCAAAAGGGGAAGTCGATGTTACTCAATATAGCTGATATAGAGCATGATCCAGATGAAGTAGAAAGACTGAATGTTAATGAACTAGAGTTTAATTGGAGTCAAACATGAAAGCAGTAATCTTGGCGGGGGGTTTCGGTACAAGAATCAGCGAAGAATCAGAATTGAGACCAAAGCCAATGATTGAAATTGGAGGAAAACCTATCCTATGGCACATCATTAAAAATTACTCAGTGTATGGTGTGGATGAATACATAATCTTGTTAGGTTATAAGGGATATTTTATAAAAGAGTATTTCTCCAACTACTTCTTGCATCAAAGTGATATAACTCTAAATTTATCTGATAATTCCATGCAAGTACATTCAAATAAAAGTGAGGATTGGAAAGTTACACTCATAGATACTGGACAAGAGACTATGACTGGAGGAAGGGTAAAGAGAGCAAAAGAATATATAGGAAACGATACTTTCTTCCTTACTTATGGAGATGGTCTTTCAAATATTAATATGAAACACTTATACGAATTCCACAAAAGTAAGAAAAAATTAATGACGCTTTCAGCAGTGCAGCCAGCTGGAAGATATGGTTCATTGGAAATTACTGAAACAGATGAAGTTTCTTCATTTATGGAAAAACCTCAAGGAGATGGCTCTTGGATTAATGGAGGTTTTTTTGTTTGCGAACCTGAAATCATCGATTATATAGATGATGATTTGACAGTGCTTGAGCAAGAACCTCTAGTAAATTTATCTAAGGAAGGTCAACTCATTGCTAGAAAACACGAAGGCTTCTGGGCGTGCATGGATACTTTGAGAGATAAGAATTCTCTTAACGAAATGTGGAACGCAAACAAAGCACCTTGGAAGATTTGGTAAGATTTAATGATTCTGATCATAGGCGGCAATGGTTTTATTGGTTCTCGACTAATTAATTATTTTGAATCTTTTGGAGTAGAATATAAATATACCTCAAGTAAAAATCTAAATTCTGCTAGTTCAAATTTTTATAATTTAGACCTATCTTTAAACATTCAAGATTTACAAAAGATAGATGTGAGATCAATGTTTAATAATGTCTCGTCTATCATATATTTACCTTCGCTCAATGCGCAGGAAACAATACAAAATAAAGAATTAGCTAAAAAAGTAAAAATAGAAGGTGCTAAGTTTTGCCTTCAAAAATCAATTGAATTTGGAGTAAAACAGTTTGTTAACCTTTCCACATGTCATGTATATGGTGCCAAACTCCATGGAGAATATGGAGAAGATTCTCCATTGAATCCTGCTAACCTTTACGCTGAAAACCACGCCATTGCTGAAGAGGAGATTTACGAGCTTTCCAATAAAGAGGATATTAACCTTATTTCTTTAAGATTAGCTAACGGAGTAGGATCTCCAATGACAAAATTTGAGAATTGTTGGATGCTAGTTGTAAATGATTTATGCAAGCAGATAATTACAAACAAACGCATGGTTTTGAAATCTCCCAAATCAATAAAGAGAGATTTTGTTCCCTTTTCTTCAGTAGAAGATGTTCTTCATAGATTGACTATGGATTGTAAAATTAAGCATGAGTCTGTGATAAATCTTTCAAGTGCTAAGACTATTTCCATACACCATATTGTGAATAAGATAAGAAATATAAGTAGCAAGGTTTTGAATTTTACACCAGAAGTCGTTTATGAAAATTCTGCTGACATAATTGAAGAAGATTTTAAATTTAATAATGAAATACTAATAGGGAAATTCGATAATATTAGTTTTAATTTAGATACAGAAATAGAGACTTTACTTATAAATTGCAAAAAATGGTTTTCTTGAATCATGGATAATTTAATTTCTATAATTATTCCAACTTTTAATAGAAAGCCTCTCCTTGAAAGAGCAATAGATTCTGTTTTAAATCAGTCTTTCGATAATTTTGAGGTGATCGTAGTAGATAATTATTCTACAGATGGTACTGATGAACTTATTGCAAGATACAAAGATAGTAGGATTTCATTTCATAGAAATAAGAATGAAGGAATTATAGCTTCTTCTAGGAATTACGGTATAAATTTGGCAAAAGGAAATTTCCTAGCTTTTTTAGATTCAGATGACTGGTGGGAATCAACTAAGCTAGATAAATGTTTATCAGCATTGAGTTCAGGTCAGATCGATTTTGTCTACCACAATTGCTTTATAAAAGGAGGTAAAATTGACAAAAAAACAAATTGTAGGAAACTTAACAGGCCCTTCTCAGATGACTTATTATATAATGGAAATACAGTCGTTACGTCGAGTGTTGTTGCTAGAAAGTCAGCATTTGAGGTGTTCTTATTCTCTGAATCCAGAAATAAAGCCGGTTGGGAAGACTACGATCTTTGGATTAAATTAGCAAAACAAAATTTGAATTTTCATTTGATAGAAGAATGCCTTGGGACTTACTGGATGGGAAATGACAACTTTGATAACCCAAAAAGGATAATTCTCAATCTTGAATCTATGGAAAGTACAATTCTTAATGCATATAGAGAGCAGAGCAAAAAGGTACCTTGGTGGCCTTATTATACTAGGGGATTAGCTTACTATAATCTTAACTCGTCGTTTCTTAGCATTAAGAATTTTATGAAGGTTCTGTTACTTAAAGCACCCTTTTTGTTTAAACTAAAAGCCATGTATCAAATACTTAAATGTCTATATAGAGTTCTTACTAATTCTGTTCAAGCTAAGTTCGTAGAATGAATCAATTTTCTGATAGATGTACCATCATTATCCCAACTTTTAATAGAGACTCTCTTTTAGAAAAAACTCTCAACAGTATACTGGGCTTAAATGATCTAACCCAAGTTGGTCAAGTAATAATTTGCGACAGCAATAGCACCGACAACACCAAAGGGGTTATCAAGCATTATGCGGAAAAATTACAATCTATAGAATTCTTACATGTAAATACTGATAACAATATCTCAAGGAAAAGGAACTACGGAATTCATAAAGCAAATAATGAATTTTTAATCTTCTTTGACGACGACTGTGAATTATTTCCTGATTGTATAGAACGTCATTTGGATTTTTTAAAAAAACATCCCAACAACATTGTATCCGGTAGAGTTTTCTTTCCAGAAGAGCAAGTATCAGAAAGTAATTACATTAGATATAGGGATTCTAGACATAGATATGCAGATGGTCTTTCTGAAGAGGAAAATCAATTAGATTACAAACAAATAGTTACAATGAATATGGGAGCCAGAAAGTCTGAATTGTTAAAAAAAGATCTGTTATTTGATGAAAATTTTCTCAGTTATGGCATGGAAGATAATGATTTTGGTTACCGGGCACAAAAAATGGGATTTTCCCTGGGATTATCAAAGGGCTCTATAATTCACCATGATCATCACACTTTTACGACTTTTAAAAAGAAGATATATTCTACGGCCAGAGATGGTACATCCACTTTTTTAAACAAGTTTCCAGAGGCAGTATATGATTTCTATTATTCAAGGTATCTTGAAAAAAACTATCCACATACGACACAAACAGGAAGACTATTTAGCTGGATTTATAGACTTTTGTTACTTAACTCTCTGGCTTCTTTAATGACTAAATTTATTGTTGTGACCGACCATCAAAAATTTTTTTATAGCAAAACAATTTTTAGATATATATTGGCGACTGAATACGTTCGTGGTGTGAGAGATAGAAGAAAGAGATTTACTTCTCAAGAAGAAATTGAAGGTAGTTTCTTTGAATGATGAACTTTACTATTAAGTTGCCTAGCCACCTTCCATTATATGGATTAATTGCAGTGACTATCTTCACAGCCTTACGTGGCTATAGCAGTGTTTACTATTTGGTCTTAGCTATTCCTTTATTTTATTACTTATTAACTAGACTCAATTCTCTTTTTTTTATTAATAAAAACCACATTGCTTTTTATTTATTCATTTATTATTCCTTCTTCGTGATCTTGTGGTCATTTGCTTTTGAGTTATCTTTGTCTTCTATAGGGGGAATTCCAAGACTCCTTCTGATGCCTCTGATCGCATTTATTTTCTTTAATTTTCTCAGAACAGAGAAAGATTTTTTAATAGCACTAAATGTTATATTCATATGCATTCTAGTTGGGGCACTAAGTATTATTTATCAGTTTTTCTTAGGTCCTATAGCTTGGTTTGCTGAATCTGCTACAAGGGGGGTGCTTACTAGATATTCATCGCTCTTAGGTTCTTTAACTGTTTTCGGATCAGTAACCGGATTTTTACTAATTTATATATTTGGTCCACTCAACTCCCTCAGAAATGTTTTTTCTCGCGCTAGTGTTTTCGGGTTACTGTGTATCGCTACTGCCATCTCACTCCAAAAGATAGCTCTTCTAATATTGATGATATCCTCATTGTTTCTTTTGATTTACAACATAAAATTCAATGGTTTGAGGATAAAAACTGGAAATCTTGTTGCTCTTGGACTGTTAATTTTATCTTTACCGCTCTTGTTATTGGTCAGTCCTATGATGCAGACTTACATAAGTTCGCTTCTTACTATCGTGTTTAATTTTGATGCTGGCCAATTTTCATCATCCCTAGTATCAGTTAACGACGTTAGAACTTCTACATTAACATTGGAATCAATTATTCAGAGATTATATGGGTTTACACTTTTGGCATATGAAGATTATGGAAATTATATTTTTTTCCTTGGTGTAGGCATGAGAGGTGGAGCTGGGGTCATGGGGATGGATGGTATTTCGGCACACAATGGATTGCTAGAACTGTTATTGATGGGCGGGCCTTTATATCTACTCATAGCATTATTTCTATATTTTGATGTTCAATATAACCTTTATAGAGATATTACTCACAAGCTTTCAGCTACTTTCTTTATACTCAATTGCATTTTCTTAGTAGTTGCTATTTTTACAGCTGGTGCATTCTTTCAGCCCTCAGTATCTATACTCTTTTGGCTTTCTGTGGCGTATACCATGTTAAGAAAGACCAACACAATTTCACTTAGTAAATGAAAATACTTATATTGGGCGGTAGTGGGATGGTAGGACACAGCCTTTACAATACTTTGAAAAATGATTATGAGATTTTTGTATCCCTTAGACAAAAATCTTCATATCTTGAGGAATATTTCACTGAAGCAAAGAGAGTGATCTACTTCGAAGCAGAAAACATTTTTTCTCTTTCTGATGCCTTAAACGATTTGAAACCCGAAGTTATAATTAACTCAATAGGTATAACAAAACAAATGACTGGTTCAAGAGTTTCTGAGTCAATTTTTGTAAATTCCGTTTTTCCGCATCAATTATTAGATTTCTGCCAACATCGAGGCATTAGATTGATAACTTTAAGTTCTGATTGTGTTTTTTCAGGCATAAAAGGAAATTACAACGAATTAGATGAGCCAGATGCAAGAGATTTATATGGAAAAACTAAAATATTAGGAGAGTTAGATGCAGAAGGGTCTTTAACATTTAGAAAATCTACAATAGGTATAGAGCTTAAAGAAAAACACGGCCTAATTGAGTGGTGGCTTTCAGAAACAGGAAAAATAAATGGTTACAAAAAAGCTATCTATTCAGGTATCATCACTTCCGAATTGGGGAATGTTATTAGTCTTGCAATAAAAGAGTATCCTGAATTAAGCGGAATTTGGCATATATCAAGCAAACCAATATCTAAATATGATCTTCTTTTGAAGCTTGGGTCAAAAATAAATAGGAGAGACGTAGAATTGCAGCCTGATGTAGATTTTATCTGCGACCGAAGCTTAGATTCATCCTCCTTTTATGAACTGACTAACTACGAACCTCCAAGCTGGGATGAGATGTTGGATACATTAGCACAAGAAATACTTGAAAGAGATTAAAAGGCATGTTTGAAAATAAAACTTTATTGATCACAGGTGGTACTGGTTCATTCGGAAAGACTATAGTGCAAAAATTTCTCTCATCAGACATAGGGGAAATAAGGATATTTAGTCGAGATGAAAAGAAACAAGAAGAAATGCGATTGGAGTTTAATAATAACAAACTAAAATTCTATATTGGAGACGTCAGGGAATATAAAAGTCTATCTAGTGCTTTCGCTGGTGTTGACTTTGTTTTTCATGCTGCTGCTTTAAAGCAAGTACCATCTTGCGAATTTTATCCTATGGAAGCTGTAAGAACTAATATACTTGGAACAGAAAATGTTATCTCAGCAGCTTCAGAAAAAGAAATAAAAAAAGTTGTTGTTTTAAGTACAGACAAAGCTGTTTACCCGATCAATGCCATGGGAATATCAAAAGCTATGGCTGAAAAGATTGTGATAGCACAAGGAAGAAATCTACAAAAAAATGGTCCTGTTTTATGCTGCACAAGATATGGAAATGTTATGGCTTCTAGAGGATCAGTCATACCACTTTTTCTTGAACAATTGTCTACTTCGAAAGAAATAACTATCACAGATCCTAATATGACTCGTTTTTTGATGTCTCTTGATGATTCTGTGGATCTTGTAATGCATGCTTTTGAAAATGGATCCTCTGGAGATATATTTGTTCAAAAGGCTCCAGCTTCAACTATTGGTGACTTAGTGGCAGCTTTAGAAGATATATTTGATAAAACTTTCGAAAAGAAAGTAATTGGCACCCGTCATGGAGAAAAGCTTTACGAAACACTCATTTCAAGGGAAGAAATGGCAAAGGCTGAAGATATGGGAAGATATTATAGAATCCCCTCCGATAATAGAGATTTAAATTATGCTTCATATTTTAGCGAGGGTGAAACTGATATTTCAAACAAAGAGGATTATACATCCCACAATACAAAACGCCTTACCGTCAAAGAAACAGCTGAAATTCTTCGTTCATTAAAAATTATAAAGGAGAAAATAGGTGATTAAAGTAATGACAATTGTAGGCACGCGTCCTGAATTAATAAAAATGAGTAGGGTTATCTCTGAGTTTGATAAATACACAAATCATGTTCTTGTTCACACCGGTCAAAACTTTGATTATGAATTAAATCAACTTTTCTTTGAAGATCTTGAAATAAGAAGACCTGATCATTTTTTAGAGGCAGTCGGAGAGACTGCAGCACAAACTATAGGAAAAATTATTGAGAAGTCAGACAAGATAATGGAAGAAGAAAGCCCCGATGCTGTTTTACTATATGGAGATACGAATTCTTGTCTATCAGTAATTTCTGCTAAGAGAAGGAAAATACCAGTTTTTCACATGGAAGCTGGCAATAGATGTTTTGATGAAAGAGTTCCAGAGGAATTAAATCGTAAGGTTTTGGACCATCTAAGCGATATAAATTTAGTCCTTACTGAGCATGCAAGAAGATATTTAATTCAAGAGGGGATTCCTGGAGAAACAATCATAAAAACAGGATCTCATATGAAAGAGGTTCTAGATTATTATTCAGAAAAAATTAATAGCTCTGAAATTCTCAAAGAGCTGAAATTAAGAGCCGATGAATTTTTCTTAGTGAGCGCTCATAGGGAGGAGAATATAGATTCTGAAGAAAACATTTCTGATTTTTTGGAAACTTTAGATGCCATATCTAAAAAATATAAGCTTCCAATAATCGTTTCCACACACCCGAGAACAAAAAAGAAACTTGAAGAGTTAGGCGCAATTGAATCGAATGACTATATCCAATTCTTAAAACCTTTTGGTTTTTGTGATTATATTAAACTGCAACAAGAGGCAAAATGTGTAATATCTGATAGTGGGACAATTACAGAGGAAACTTCAATACTTGGATTAACTTCAATTACTATTCGAAATGCGCATGAAAGACCTGAAGGAATGGATGTTGGTACGCTTATTATGTCTGGCTTAAAAAAAGATAGAGTGCTTGAAGTTATGGAGGTAGTAATTGACCAAAGCAAATCTAGTAAAACCGTAAAACCAGTTGAAGACTATGACATCGAGTTTGCCTCTAACAAAATCTTAAGGGTTGTTCTGAGCTATACAGATTATATAAATAGGGTTGTCTGGAAAAAATAGTCAATAATCTTTGTAAGCCATATTAATGAAGGTTCTTCTTACAACTATGTACTATAGGCCTGAGAATTTGCCTATCAATTCAATTGTTGATCTTTTAAGAAAAAATTCTATTGAAGTAGATGTTCTCACTGCAAAACCAAACTATCCAGAGGGAAAGTTTTTTCCAGGTTTTGGTTTTTTTTCAAAAATTATTTACGAAGAAAAAGAATCAAAAGTTTATAGACTTCCTATTTTACCTCGAGGTAAGGGAAAGCTTACCCTTGCTCTTAATTATCTCTCATTTATATTCTCTGGATTAGCCATGGCACCTTTTTTATTAGCTAATAAAAAATATGATCTCGTATTTGTCTATGCTAACTCGCCAATTACGAAGACTATACCGGCAATTTTTATTGCTAAGATGAAGAAAATCCCAGTGATCGTTTGGGTCCAAGATTTATGGCCTGAGAGTATTCTATATTCTGGCATTGACTTACCTAAATTTATGGTAAGTTTGGTTAGGTTAGTAACAAAATTCATATACAAGAACGTAGATCTAATTGCAACCCAAAGCATAAGTTTTAATCAAAAAATAAGTAAAGATTTTGATATAAACCTAAGAAAGATAGTTTATCTTCCTAATACAATCGATCCAATTTTTTCTTCAGAAGCAGATGATATTCTTTTACCTGAGAAATTTTTGAACAATTTAGGAAGTTTTAACATAACATTTACTGGCAATATAGGTGATGCACAAAACTTAGATGATATTTTGAGTGCAGCTAAAATAATCCAAATTACTAATCCTTCTATCCGAATTTTTATAATTGGATCAGGCAGCAAGCTTGAATATTATATTGACAGAGTTCATATGGAAGAAATAAGGAATCTCTTTTTTTTAGGATCCTATCCTTTAGATCATATGCCTGCATTTATCTCAAAAAGTGATTTATTGCTGCTCTCTCTAAGAAATGAAGAAATTTATAACCTGACGGTTCCAAATAAACTGCAATCCTATATGGCATCAGGTAAATCAATATTGGGCAATGTATCAGGTGCTTCTGCTGACTTAATTGAAAGCAGCGGGTGCGGATTTACTGTTAAGCCAAACCAGCCTGAAGAATTGGCCAAAAAAATTATTGAGATCTCTTCTTATGAACCCAGAGAGTTAGCCAACATAGGGATGAAGGGCAAGAAATACTTTAAAGAGAACTTTTCTAATACTTCTTTCATAGAAAAATTTTTATCTTTAAAGACGGAATAAATCATGTATCTCATAGTGGGCGCCTCAGGCTTTGTCGGGAAACAACTTTATAAGAAGCTAAAATCTTGTGGTAATGTTGTCAAAACTCTTTCTAGAAACCAAGATCCTCTATTTTCTGATCATATCAAAAAAGACCTTCTAATTGATGAAATTAAATCTCATGATTTACAAAACATAAATACAATATTTTACTTGGTAGCCAAGACTCATGATCTAAGATCTCCCAATAAACACGTCCAAGAAGAATATGAATTCCTTAATTATAAGGTTCCTACTTCATTACTAGAGCTTGCTGAGAAGTCAGGAGTTGAAAACTTTGTATACATAAGCAGTATCAAGGCAGGATCAATCAATGAAGATAAAGATAATGATTTTTCACCTAAAGAAATCTATGGAAAGACAAAACGTAAAGCAGAGTTAGCTCTCCTAAGTTTTTCGAAAAAACAAGAAACCAAGATAAAGGTAAATATCTTAAGACCAGCTCTTATTTATGGACCAGGTATGAAAGGAAACCTTAAAAGTATGCTCAATGGGATTAAGCAAGGTTGGTTTCCCCCATTGCCTGAAACCTTCAATAGAAAGTCTCTAATACACGTAGATGATCTTATAAGAGCAATTTTATTTATAGCAACAAAGTCAGACGTGAATTCCCAAATTTTCAACGTCACAGATCAACAGATATATTCAACCAGGAAAATTTATGAGTCCTTAATGCGATCTCAAGGAAAAAAAATTCCAAACTTTTCACTACCTTTCTTCATTTTTAAAATAATTAGTAAATTAAGTACTAATTTAGAATATCGAATTACTAAATTATTTGATGATCAATATTTTTCATCAAAAAAGATTCAGGCTTTAGGATTTAAGACCAAAATGTCTTTGGATCAATGTAATGAAAGCTTATTTTAAACTCGCTAAATTACAAATTTAATGACTTAAAATATATACTAGAAATTATGGGTAAATTAAATTTAATAGTAGTAGCTCATCCAGACGACGAAATACTAGGCTTCGGTGCAACTGGAAAAAAACTAGCGGATAAAGGAGAAGTTGTCCAGCCAGTAATTATTTCTTCAGGGGTTGAAGAAAGGGAGAAGAGACCAAGCGACAAAGCTTTACTTGATAACATTAAACGTGCAAATGATGTCGTAGGATTTAATGAACCTATATTGGGAGATTTTCCTAATATTAAATTGAATAATGTTGACCATATCAAATTAGTAAATTTTATTGAAAAGCAAATAGAAGCTTTTGATCCATCAAGAATCTTTACACATCACCCTTCAGACTTAAATAATGATCATTTACAAGTTTCACGAGCCTGTCTAGCCGCTAGTAGACTTTTCCAAAGGACAGAAGGCCTTTTAAACCTTGAATCTTTACATTATATGGAGGTCCTATCTTCAACTGACTGGTCTTTTAGTAATGGTAATACTTTTCAGCCTAATCTTTATGTTGAAATTAGTGAACAAATGGAGTCTAAAATCAATGCTCTCAAAGAATACAAAGATGTCATGAGAGAATTTCCTCACCCAAGAAGTGAAGAGATAATAAGAGGGCTTGCATCTTACAGGGGCGGTCAAAGTAAACAGTTATACTCTGAGGCGTTCCAAACCATTTTTAAAAGAGAGGTTTAGATTGTATATAAAATTCGGTAAGAGATTTTTTGATTTATTTCTTTTCTTCACACTCTCTATTCTATTACTGCCTTTCTTACCTTTTCTTGTTATAGCATTAAAATTTTATGATAAAGGGCCCCTGATATTTAAACAAGAAAGGGTAGGTCAAGATGGACATATTTTTAGACTTTTAAAATTCCGTTCCATGCCGGAAAATACGTCTAATGTACCTTCAGATCAGATAAAGGATATCTCCCTTAATCCTATACAAAGATTTATTCGAAGAACAAATATTGACGAGATTCCTCAACTAATAAATATTTTCAATGGAGAGATGAGTTTTATTGGTCCAAGACCAGCCTTATTAAATCAACATGAACTGATCGAGCTTAGAAAATCAGGTGGCTCATATTGTCTAAGACCTGGGTTAACCGGGTTAGCACAAATTAACTCTTTCGATGGTATGTCTGTGGGTAAAAAAGCTGAATTTGATAATCTCTATTACATAGAGATTAAATTTTATAAAGATATTAATATTTTTTTTAGAACCTTTATTTATCTACTTAAACCACCACCAGTTTATTGAATATAAAACATAAAATCGGATTTGTAACTTGCGTAGATCTTGGAAAATCTTGTCTACAAGCCATATATCAAGAAGGATATAAAGTAGATATTGCCATTACTCTCAAAGATAAGAACGCAAAGAATAAATCTGGAAGAGCCTACATTGATGATTTGTGTCATGAAAATAACACTAATTTATTTAAAGTGGATCATATTAATGATGAAGAAAGCCTTGAATTCATTCAAAGCCATGACTTAGATATTCTATTTGTAATTGGCTGGTCTCAATTACTTTCAAAACAAGTTATAGATTCAGTAAGAGATATTTATGGCATGCATCCGACACTTTTACCAATGGGCAGAGGTAGAGCAGCTATTCCCTGGACGATATTAAAAAAACTGAAATATTCCGGTGTTTCTCTTTTTAGGATTGAAGAAGAAGTAGATTCAGGAGCCTTGATTCTTCAAGAGAAATTTAAAATAGAGGAAAAGATAAATGCAACTGAGTTATATCAATTATCTAAAGATGCTCATGTGAGATTAATCAAAAGGGCACTTCCAATGCTTTCAAAGAATGAAATAAAAGAAATTAAGCAAAATACAGAAAAAATTTCGTATTGGCCTCAAAGAAAACCTGATGACGGATTGATCAATTTAGATGGATCTATCTATGAAGCAGAGTTATTAATTAGAGCTGTTACTAAACCTTATCCAGGAGCATTTTTTTTTGAAAAAGAAAAAAAGATAATTGTTTGGAAGTCAAAGGTGCTCAAAAGTAAGAAAAATATAAAAGAAAATCAAAAAGTTTTAAGATTTTTTGACGGACTCTTATTGCTAGAAGATTTTGATATAGAATAAAAAAATGTTTTCAGTATTAAGATCAGAGTTACTTTCCAAGACAAGATTCGTTAAACAATTTATTGCAGCATCGGTAGACTTTTTATGTATCTATTTTTCAACATTACTAGCTTACTATTTTAGTTTTTTAGAAATAGAAAATTTATCAACCGAAGATTTTTTTAGATTTCTGTGGGTACCTTTTCTGACTATTATTGTTTTTTCATTATCAGGAGTCTATAAGTCAGTTTTGAGATTTATTGATTTTTCAGCAATTTATTTAATTTTAAGATCTCTTTTAGCTGTCTTAATTGTAATTTTGGTATCCAAGAGTATTCTATACAGTTTCCAGAGCTCCAATGAATTAAATTTCATAATAGCAATTCAACCTAAGATTTCCTTTGCTGGATGGGTGTTCGGCTCTTTAAGTAGTATTTTACTGATAATTGGATCTAGGCTTTTCGCTAATTTCTTCTTTACTTACGAAAGCCCGGGAAAGAAGGTTGTAATCTATGGTGCTGGCAGTGCTGGGGTTCAGCTGGCGAGTGCATTGAGTGTAAGCTCAGAATTAAATCCTATAGCTTTTCTAGACAAAGACCCAGCAATCCAAGACACTTATTTAGGAGGTATAAAAGTTCTAAATCCAAATAAGCTAAGAAAGCTAGTAACAAAGAAAAAAGTTGATGAAGTTTTAATTGCTATTCCATCCGCTCCCAAGGCAACGCTAAGAAATCTTCTTAAAGAAATTGAAGAATATTCAATAAAAGTAAGAATACTTCCAGGACTTGCAGACTTAGCTCAAGGAAAGGTAGTAGTTTCGGAATTAAAAGAAGTAAATACATCTGATTTGCTTGGCAGATATGAAGTTGAACCTAATCAAGATTTATTAAACAAAAATATTCAAGAAAAGGTTGTTTTGATAACTGGTGCAGGAGGATCGATAGGTTCAGAGATAGCAAATCAGGTATCTGACTTAGATCCTAGTATGCTTATTATTCTTGACTCTAATGAGTATGCTCTCTACAAAGTAAAAAACAAACTCCTATCCAATAATCCAGAACTGAAGCTATTTTCTGTTATTGCTAGTATTACAAATAAAAGAAGAATTTCTGATATTTGTAAGACTTTTAAGGTAGACACCATCTATCATGCAGCTGCTTATAAACATGTTCCTCTTGTAGAAGAGAATCCATTTGAAGGCGTGTCTAATAATATTTTGGGCACTAAGGCATGTGTCGAAGCGGCCATAGAATCAAAAGTTGAAACCTTTGTGCTTATCTCAACTGATAAAGCTGTTAGGCCTACAAATGTTATGGGAGCAACAAAAAGATTTGCAGAGATGATTCTCCAAGCCTACTCCTTAGTTGAGGATTATAAAGATACTACCAGAATGACCATGGTTAGATTTGGTAATGTGGTTGGATCTTCCGGTTCAGCTATTCCTCTATTTCAACAACAGATTAAAGAAGGCGGCCCAGTAACCGTTACAGACCCCGAAGTTATAAGATACTTTATGTCTATCCCTGAAGCTGCCGAATTAGTCATACAGGCCGGAGCAATGGGCAAAGGAGGTGATGTTTTTGTGCTTGATATGGGTGAACCGGTGAAAATATATGAGCTTGCTAAACGTCTAATTAATCTCAGTGGTATGGAATTAAAGGACGAATCTAATCCAGAAGGAGACATAGAAATAGTCTTTACTGGTTTAAGACCAGGTGAAAAGCTATATGAAGAATTACTTATTGGAGATAATGTCAGCAATACTGATCACAAACAAATTCTTCGAGCAGAAGAAGACTTTTTGTCAGCTAAAGACTTAGAAGAATACCTAGATTCTCTGTATGAAGCAGAAATGAAAGGAGATGTAAAAGCTTTAAGAGATATTTTAAGAAAAGTTGTTTCCGGATTTACACCAGAAGAAGAAATTGTAGATGTAGTTTATCTGCAAAAAAATATATAGATTTAGAAATTTGTTTACTTTTATAGATTCGATAGCTGATTTAGCCTACCTAAACAAAGAGCTGCTGGCAAAACCATATTTAGGCGTAGATACTGAGTTTAGAAGGACAACAAAAGATAATATGAGGTTAGCTTTGCTCCAGGTGAATGATGAAGATGAAATCTACCTCATTGATACTGTTGCTATCCATGACCCGGGCCAACATGCAAGTTTTCTTTTTTCAAGTTCAGTAACTAAGATATTCCATTCTTGCAAGGAAGATTTAGAAGCTATCTATGCTTGGACAAATAAAGAAATGGTAAACATTTTCGATACACAAATAGCGAATTCACTTTTAGGTGGGGATTTCTCAATAGGATATCAGAGCTTAGTAGAACAAGAGATGGATATTGTTTTAAATAAAGATGAAACTAGATCAAATTGGATACGAAGACCATTGTCTGACTCGCAACTAAAATATGCAGCACTCGACGTAGAGTATTTAATTTATCTCTACAAAGCTCAAAGAGAAGAATTAAAGAATGCTACTAAACTTGAATGGCATGACCAAGAAATTGAAAAATTAATTGAAATTATATTCAATCCCTTAGTTCGTAAAGATTTAGAGAGAAAAATAACTAAAGCAGAGGAGGAAGATCTTTTGCTAAGATTCAATAAATCTGTAGAAACAATTTCCAAAAGAGAAAAGATTAATCCAACTTTATTTTTTTCGAAGAAGGCCCAAAAAGATTTTCTGAGGTCAATTTTTGAAGAAGGCATAGAACTAGCCTGTAAAGATATTACTCCATGGAGGAGTCGACTAATTAAGGAAGACATTCTACATTTATTGAAATAACTTAATGTATTGGTTTATTTACCTATTTTGTTCACTTTTAATTTGTTCAATTATTGCAACAATTAATAAGAAATATTACACAGAAATTTTCTTCCTATCTTTCTTGATATTTATAACTCCTGCACAAGTAGAGATTTCGAATTCACAGTATGCACCATCTTTATTTACCTTTTTTTTTAATTTATTGCTAGAACAGAATATGTCCTTGAGACCATTACGACCATTAGTAATTAGCATTCCTTTAACCCTATTAGTTATATCTATATTTAGATTATTTAGAAGAAAATTCTTTTAGCTTCCAAATTTATAAGATCAAGAATTCCAATTGCATTTCTACCTTTTTGCATTCCTGCAGACTCACCGGGATTAAAATATAGAACCCCATTTTTTAAATTATTCTCATAACGGTGAGTATGGCCATAAAGAACCACTTTGACCATTTTATTTTCTGATAAGAATTCATCTATATTATCTGGTTCATGAAAAATAACGATTTCTCTATTAAAAAGTTTCAATCTTCTGGGCGGCTCCTGAAACTGAAAGTTATATTTTTGAGCTATTTCTTTAAGGCCTGACTCATTTCTATCATTGTTTCCATAAACGCCAATGAGTTCAGAATTAAGCTTAGAAAATTGCTCTAAAGTATTTGCATTAGATATATCTCCCGTGTGGATAACTAAAGGGATTTTTTCATCATTAAATATATCAATGATTATTTCAACATTCTTTAGGTTGTTATGCGTATCGCTAACAACGCCAATTTTCATTGGAAGTTTTAGACTTTTTCAAGTATGTGGATACCACAGGCGCTACCTAAACCTATGACATGAGTTAATCCAATTTTAGCTCCTTCAACTTGCCTCTTTCCAGCTTCTCCTCTTAGATGCGTACAGACTTCATAGATGTTAGCAATACCAGTTGCACCTAAAGGGTGTCCTTTGGAAAGAAGACCGCCAGATACGTTAACAGGTATCTTTCCTCCTAGCTCAACCTCTCCTTCATCTATGAGTCTTCCAGCTTCTCCATCTTCACATAAACCAAGATTTTCGTAGTGCAACATTTCAGCTGTAGCAAAACAATCATGTAGTTCAACCAGATCTACGTCACTCGAATCAAGGCCAGCCATTTCATAAGCTTCTGCTGCAGCTTTTCTTGTGCAGCTATTGACGTCTGGCATAACTAGGTCTCGCTCTTGATAAGGATCGCTTGTCATAACAGATGCTTTGATCCTAACTGCTCTCTGCATTCCAAGCTCTTTTGCTTTCTTTTCTGATACTAAAACAGCAGCAGCTGCACCATCTACATTCACCGAGCACATCAACTTAGTATTAGGATA
>MDTC01055903.1_pt1 | contig 33028 bp, 25 predicted proteins | sample 811181 | NCBI WGS metagenome assembly MDTC01 (sample SAMN05326644, study PRJNA326480) | marine metagenome | isolation source: seawater | place: Pacific Ocean: North | collected 2011
AAGACTGTTTTTGAAAACAGTTTTTTAATCTAAAAAACGAGATTTTAAGTCTGCTGAAGGTTGCATGCATTGGTTTTGCTTTCCAAACCATTGGTAGCGGTTTTTCGCGACAAGGTCATAAAGACCGTTTCTTATAAATACAGGCAGAAGGTGGCCCAGAAGTAGGAGTCGGTGCCAACCGCCCAATAGCTTTGATAATTTTAAGACAGCGCTGCTTTTCTTATAAAGATTTTTACCGTCGTAAAATAAAATACTATCCAAAGATTCAAGCTCAGTGGTAGGTAAAAATGATTTGGCATAGGGACCTTGAAGAGAAGCAAACTTTAATGCGTTCTTTTTGTCGTGTTTGATCAGATATCGAACACTGCCTTGGCACAGATTACAAACCCCATCAAAAAATACAACCATAGATTTATTTTTTTGATTCAACATATTCTAGGCGTTCCAAGCTCACTTTGGTTGTAAACAAGCCATAGTTGACGGTGGCTTTGCCCTTTTCAATCTTATCGATACTGCCAATAGCCCTGCCGTCGTCCATGCGTACGTCCTCACCCACAACAAAATTATGCTTTGGCTTGCTTGGAGTTTTGGCAGCTTTGGCTTTGGCTGCTTTTTTTTCTTTTCTAATTTTGACCATTTTTTGTTCCACCTCTTTTTGGATCCGATTGTCTTTAATGATTTTGGCCTTTTTTTGCTTGTTTGAGAGTTTGGTCTTTTTAGAATTTTCAATCTGAACCAATTTAAACAGTTCGGACATCAGTTCTCGTTTCCGCTTGTTATCGTAATATTTATCACCTAAATCCACTAATTTTTTCCCCAGATAAATTAAGCGTTGGTTGCTGTCGTAAAGCTGCTGAAAGCTCTGTAGTTTCTTTTGGGCTTTTTGATTGGTGGATTCTAATTTTTCCGCTTCCAACCCTTTTTTAACTTCATTTTGTTTGAGGGCTCGTTCTGTTTTTTCAAGTTTTGAACGCTCTTTCTGCAAACGGGCAATGGTTTTATCAAATCGAACTTTTCCCCGTTCAATTTTCTTTTTAGAGCGGTTGATAAGGCTGTAGGGAATCCCATTCTTTTGCGCCACCTCAAATGTAAAAGAGCTGCCAGCCTGTCCAATTATCAACTTGTAGATCGGCAAAAGTGTTTTTTCATCAAACAACATATTTGCATTTTGAATGTGTGGGAGTTCATTGGCCAAAAGCTTGAGGTTGCTGTAATGTGTGGTGATGATTCCAAAGGCCTCTCTATCGTAAAAGACTTCTAAAAATGTTTCTGCCAAAGCACCGCCTAGTTCAGGGTCACTCCCAGTTCCAAACTCATCAATTAGGAACAGCGTTTCTTTAGAACATTTTTTAAGAAAATAGTTCATTTGCTTTAAGCGATAACTATAGGTACTCAAATGGTTTTCTATCGATTGGTTATCCCCTATATCACTTAAAACACTATTAAAAAAACACATTTTTGAACGCTCATGTACTGGGACCAGCAAACCAGATTGAAACATAAGCTGTAACAAGCCCACTGTTTTTAGAGTGATGCTTTTACCACCTGCATTGGGACCAGAGATTACAATGATTCTGCTCTCCGGGTCCATGCCAAGTGTCTGTGAAAATGTTTCCTTACCTTCCTCATTGTTGGCCAAGAGCAGCAAAGGGTGAAAAGCATCTTTTAAATACAAGCTTTGTGTTTCAGTTATTTCTGGGCGAATGCCACCGATGGCATTGGCGTATTTTGCTTTAGAGTACAAAACATCAATCAACACCAAATAGAGCTGATACTGTTCTAACAAAGTTTTAAAGCCCTTTACAAACAGCGTGAGCTCTAATAAAATCCTTTTGATCTCCTCAGTTTCCTCAAATTCTAGATTGTTGAGCTCGCGTTGGTGTTGGTGGGTGGTATCTGGCTCAATATAAACAATACTCCCTGTTTTACTGGCTCCCAGAATACTGCCCTTAACTTTTCGGCGGTACATGGCTTTTACGGCCAACACCCGACGGTTCTCCATGACAGTTTCTTTAATTTCGTCTAAATAGTCAGCACTGTTGTAATGACTCAAAGCGGAATTAAAACTCGTATTTATTTTACTGCGAACGTTTTGAATGGATTTTCGGAGGCTGTATAATGTTTCGGATGCATCATTTCTAATGTCCCCATATTTATCAATTACGCTGTTAATTTGATTTGAAATCACCATGGTTTTTTCCAGTTCCTCAGAACGTTTATAGAGCAGCGGATAATAGTCATGGAATTTTTTAAAGAATTTTAAAAGAGTGTTTGTGGTAATGGAAAGCAGAGATATTTTTCGAAACTGCTCTACTTCCAAAAAATTATTTTCAATTCTTAGAAGTTTTAATGCTTCAGAAATATCCTCAAAGCCATGGTTGGGAATGCGATTCTCATTGTCAAAAGAGGACACAAACTCATGCACTAAATTTAAATTTTGAATGCACTGCTCTTTAGATCCGTAGGGGACAAGCTGTTCGATTTCTGAACGGCCAAGCGCGGTAATGGAAAAAGCCGCAACTTGCAGCACCACAGCGTCAAATTCTAAATCATCCAGCGTTTTTTGAGAAATTTTTATCATATTTATACAGACCGTTACAAATTTAAGTATTAATGTTTAAAATATAATTTAAATTTGAAGTGTTAGCATTTATTTAAGACCGATAAAACTTATAGAATGTTTCGAATTGGCAAGGACTGGGGTCCGCTTTTGAGTTCAGAATATACGCAGCCTTATTTTAAATCCCTAGAGGGCTTTATTGCGTCTGAGTACCTTAAAAACAAATGTTTTCCTCCAAAAGATCAAATATTTAACGCCTTTAACTTGTGTGCTTTTAAAGACTTAAAAGCGGTCTTGATAGGCCAGGATCCATATCATGGTATGGGACAGGCCAATGGTTTGGCTTTTTCTGTAAACTCAGGGGTCCCCATCCCCCCATCTCTCAAAAATATATTTAAAGAATTGGAAAGAGATTTAGAGCTACCAACTCCAAAAAATGGTGATTTATCAATTTGGGCTTCACAAGGTGTTCTGCTGCTTAACGCCACACTGACAGTGCGGCAATCCGATGCAGGAAGCCACCAAAAAGAAGGTTGGGAGCAATTTACGGATCATGTCATACAAACTATTTCAAAGAGCAAGTCCAATGTGGTTTTTTTGCTATGGGGCGCTTACGCCCGTAAAAAAAGAAAATTAATAGATGGGGAAAGGCATCTCATTTTGGAAAGTGGCCACCCTTCGCCCTTAAGTGCCAACCGCGGCTATTGGTTTGGCAATCGACATTTTAGCAAAACCAACGCCTATTTACAATCGATTGGAGTTGATTCAATCGATTGGAAAGTGGATAGATAAACTGTCATTATTTAGGGGGTTTTGGTATTTAAAAGCGTTGACAATTCTTTGCCGTATTTTATAAACGCTGTGGTTTCGTCAGTTCTTGCCAATTTTATTTTATCAAAAATAATTAGGGCTTCACCATTGCTTTCCAAGTGATAAATATGATTATTCTCAAAAAACCGTATAATGTCATCAGTGAAAAAGGACCGAATTTCAGATTCATTGCCCCCCATGAGTAGGAATTTATTTGAAAAATCTGGATACATTTCAAAATCAATATCTTTATAACCTGTAAATGCCATCACTCTGTCAAAGATCTTCCCTAATACACCTTCTTTTTCCATGGTGAAGACAGGGATCTTTTTGTTCAATTTTAAAACCATCACTGTCGTATTAAATGTTTCAGCAGTGAATGCCTGACCTTCGTTAAAGGTAATGTCTGCAATTTCCCAAGACACCTCCAAATCTTTATACAGCCCTGTCAGACAATTGTATTTGCGCTCAATAGGTCTAATTTCAAAGAAGTGAAATTTCTTAAGGTAAATAGTGTTCCAATCAATTTTACTGTTGTATTGATAGTCCTTTTCGGTTGCCAAGTTTCGCAAGCGTTTTTGACGTTGGGACAATTTGGCATTAGAATCTGTCAAACTGATCTTTAAAGCCCTGTTGTGTGTGGAGAATGAAACATGCGAATCAAGTCCGGTTATAAAAACTTGACCCCCTGCGGCCCTTTGTGCCTTTAAGTATTCCACCAGAAAATCCATATAGGTGATTCCCACCAAACGCGTTTCGGACAAGTCAATATTGACATCGGCACCAGATGGAATTTGAGCCACCAGTCTATCAACTTTTAAGATGCCTAAAAAATTGGCAATCCCTCTAATTTTAAGATCAAAAGTACCATCGGAACGCTTTAATAGTTTTGTCCTAGATTTATAAATCATTCTAAAAAATTCTGCTACTGGCAGTTTTGCCAATAATATATGGGTAACGAGTGCCAATAACAATCCGCCCAATAAGCCAATTAATAAGTTGGTGTATAGGGTTAAAATCATCGTTCCTACAAAGAATATAAGTTGCTCAGTGCCTTGGCTGTAGGCTTGTTTAAAGACTGCAGGCGAAGCCAATTTAAACCCTGTATAAACCAGTAAAATAGCGAAAGCACAGAGGGGGACTTGTCGCATTATTGGACTTAATACCACTATAAAAAGCAATAATAATAGGCCTTGATACATATTAGACCACTTTGTTTTGGCGCCGTTGTGGATGTTGACCGTACTGCGAATGATTACTGCAATGATGGGCAAACCTCCAATCATACCTGCTACTACTGTACTCAAGCCAATACCGGTTAAATCCTTGTTTAGATCAGTTTTGCGCTTGTAAGGGTCTATTTTGTCCACGGCTTTGGCGATGGCCAAGGATTCAATACTGGTAATGATCAACATTGAAAATACAGTGGTCCAAAACTCTAGGGTGTCTATTTTACTAAAATTGGGGTGCATTATAGAATCTTTGATGGTATCTGGAATGTCCAACAATAAATCAGGTCCTATTTCATAGGCCATTCCTAAAAAAGAAAGTGTTTGATTTTCAAAGAAATTAAAGGCATATACGAACGGGATTGAAAGAGCTATCACCCACATCGGGGCCGGTAAAAGATGAAAAAAACGAGAACTGGTTTTGGAGTGAAATAACAATAAAAGTAAGCCGCTAATCGCAATAACTAAAACAAAGGGATTGGCCTGAGGAAGCAATACCAAGGCATCGATTAAATTTTGAACAATGCTTGGACTGTCAGAATGCGTACCCATAGCCACATGGATCTGTTTAGCAAATATAATGATTCCAATGGCTGCCAAAATCCCGTGAATCACGGAGGTATGAAAGATATCTGCCAGTCGGCCCAATTTTAAAACGCCCAGTAATATTTGAAGTGCACCTGAAACTACCACAGCCGCCAACACATAATTAAAGGCTTGACCTGAGCCATCATCCATCATTGCAATTCCCAATAAAATAACTCCAATCACCCCTTTGGCTGGGCCATTGACCGATATATGCCCACCGCGGTAGAGTGTGGTCACTAAACCGCCAACAACCGCTGAAAAAATTCCAGACATTGCAGGTGCACCCGCTGCCAGGGCAATGCCCAAAGACAATGGCAGTGCAATCAGTGCCACACTGACGGCGGCGATTAAATCACTTTGCCAATTTTCAATTAATCCTTGAAGACCTTTTTTTGGTACTGTTTCCATTTCTCAAACGGTCGGATGGTTTGTAAGTAATATCCTAGATAGCTAAAATAGTAAATATTCGTAATTAAATGTAAAGAACAAAGGCCGCTGTTGTAAATTTCAAATAAAATTAAGTCCTCTTACTGATGGATATATGCATCGTAATTTGTGCATAAATTCAAATTATTTTCAATTTTAATATGCTTTAAATGCCGCTCAGAAATCAATTTTATGCAATTGTTTTTAGCTTTTTCAGTCTAGTCAATGAATCTGACAATATTTTTTGGCCAATGGTCTACAAAGCTGCAACCGCTTTCCCAAAGCTCAATTTCTTTTTCGTTCAGAAAACAGGACTTCAGCGCATTGGTAAAACGGTCCACTTGGCTAACATCTCCAATGACGGTCAGGTCGCAGTAACGGTCTCCAAACCGGCCAGATTCCTTTGACAGCCTTTCTTTAAGCATCTTGATCTCCATTGTTGACAGCCCATTGTTTTTATCATCGATTATACTAGAACGCCAAGAACCAATAATTTCTAAATTAATACCCCCGCCTGCTTGGTTCCAAAGCAGTGAATGCTGGTCACGACTGGCCAGCCAGAAAAACCCTTTACTGCGGTAAATTCTATGGTCTAAATATTGATGGCAAACATCCCAAAGCCGTTGCGGATTAAACGGACGCTCGTCTTTAATAACCCTGGTAGCAAGATTGTAAGGCTTGTCCGCTTTTGATTCAGATTCCAAAAGGGGTTTTATCTCTTGGATCAATTGACCTACCCTATGGAAATCATAGGTTTTATTCTCTAATAAAGATTCAATGGCCAGTTTACCAAAGCTTACCGAATGAATAGAGGCAAAGGGATTGATGGGTTGAATTTGAGCGGCGATATGCGGAAGTTTTTCTTTTTCAATGCGATCGGCTTTTGTGAGGATGAGATGGCTACAAAACATAATTTGTTCTACCATTAAATTCACTGTGTCTCGTTTGTTTTGGGCAAGATTGTTTTGCATCTGAGGAATTAACCGCTCTGCGTGGCCATAGTCATGTGCCAGCATCAGGCAATCGACAAGTGTAAATATTTTTGTCAGCAGTAATTTATTGTGATTCTTAAAATATTCAACTAGGGGCAGGGGATGGCAGCTCCCTGAGGTTTCAATTATAATTAATTCTGGGCGGTGTTTAGAAAGTAACTTTTTAAGCGCTGTATCCAATTTCTGAATCCCTATCTTACTGCTGAGCACACAATCGGGAATGGATTCTAAAAGGCTGTTGTTCTCTTCAATGGCCTCTACATTGCCAAGCAATTCTCCATCAACATCTAATTCGCTCATATCATTGACAATTGCCGCAACAACGATATCCTTTTTTTTAGATTGGTTGAGTAAGTTTCTAAAAAGGGTTGTCTTCCCAGATCCGAGAAAGCCATTGAGAATCACTACAGGTATTTTTATTGAACTTTGCATGGGCTGAATATTAGGGACCTTTCGTTAGAAATCGTTTCAATGAATGCTTTTTTAAGCTGTTTGTAATTCTTTTTTCTTTATTGCCAATAAAATAACCATTTGAAGCAGAACGCCCAGCAAACACGGAATCCAATAGGCGGCATTAAAAGTCACTCCAATCCAAAAAGCATTTCCCAAAGCTAAAGTATAGGTACTGTAAAAGGGCATCTTTTGGAGGTTTTTTGGTGGCAGCATCCAAAACAATAACAGCCCCCCGATTGTGGAGGAAAAAATCCATCCCAGATAATTTGTAAAAGGGATACTGTAGTAAATTCCCGGTTCAGTCCAGGTCCAAAAACGCATCAATACAGCTCCTGGATCGATCATTAAATCGGAGAAAACCAAAAGGGACACCCCCCCGATAAATTGATAAATACGCCCTTTAAAAATCCAGCTGCTCAGTGCAAAGCTTCCAATAACCAATGGAACCCAACCAAAACTCACCGTCCATGGCACCAGATCAAAAAGTTTGTAACCCAACTGCGCATTGTAATTAAAAGCACCATATGGAAAGCTGGTTAATATGCTCAAAGCTTCGATTGAAGTGGCGTAGATACTCAAAACAACAATAAACAAAAGGCCCTTATAAAAGTTTGTTTGTAGCAATGCGAAATAGGCAGGAACTGCTAAGAAAAGCATTGGAATGACTGAGAAATAGGCATCTCTTGCAGTATATGCAAAATAGCCAATGAGCATCATAAGCAGCGATAATGCCACTGTGGTTGTTTGTGTTTTTTTCATTTTCTTTAGAAGACCAGTAAATTGTGTTTGAAAATCACATAAATAAAAAGTACTGCACCGGTCAACAGGTTGATAAATGGAAATTTCTTATAAAGCAGAAAGACCCTTTTATTATTTTTTGTGAAATATATATAGGTTGTTGGAATGCTGTAACACAGAAAGGCCAATAAACCCAGCCAAAGATTCGCATACAAGGCACAAAGTATGGCTGCTGTACTGTAATAAACTATGGTGAGCAATGTGGCTTTTTTAAACCCAAGCCAAACAGCAGTGGTTTTGACCTTGGCACTGCGATCGGATTTTATATCAGGCAGTGCTGAAAACAAGTGCATTCCCATGGCCCAGACCCATGCTGCTATCACTAGAGGCCAAGATAGTTTTTCCAGCGGCTGAAACATTAAAAAGGCCATAACGCCAGGCAGTATATACAATACATTTGAACAGGAATCCATTAGCAGTCTGGCTTTAAATCTTATGGGACGCAGTGAATAAAAAGCTGAGAAAAGTACCCATATTCCAAACACTATTTGAGATTCAAGTGTTGGAAAAAAACACACAAATACCAGAGAAAGTATAGCCAATACTCCCATTAGGGACCATAAAATGCTATTTTGATTGGTTTGATAAAGATTTTCGTACTGTTGTTTTTTGGGATTGAATTTATCAGTATCCCCGTCCGCGTAATCATTCACACCATAGAGAAAGAAATTAGCAGGCCATAAAAAGAACAGCAACCCCATCCAAAAAAAAGCATTTGTAAAATCATTTAAAGAACTGGAGGCTGTAACCATACCCACTGCCCAAGGTCCAGCAAGATAGGTCCAAAACCTAGGTCTGCTGATACTGAGAATCCATTCTAAATGTTTCATCTGTTATGCGCTTTCAAATTTTGTATCTTCATGAGACAATGGCCTTCCATGGGTAATGCCATGAATTCGTTTATAAACAATTTGAGAACTGATAAGACACATGGGAACCCCTGTCCCAGGGTTGGTATTGGCCCCACTGTAATAGAGGTTTTTCAACTTAGTAGACTGTGTCTTGGGACGAAATACAGCGGTTTGTGTCAGATTTTGGGCCAGACCCAGCGCAGATCCTTTATAGGCATTGTAGAGTGATGAAAAATCACGACCCGTAAAAATACGCTCATAAACAATATTTTCTTCGAGACCCTCTGTGTCCATGGTTGCTGTTATGTGGTTAATGATTTTATCTCTGTAGTTTTTGATGGTTTTTTTGTCTAAAGTGAGATTGGTGGCGGTGGGGACTAAAACAAACAGATTTTCACAGCCTTTGGGCGCGACTGAAGGATCTGTCTTACTTGGTGCACAAATATAGTAGGATGGGCTTTGCGGAAGTTTTTGGCCCTTAAAAATTGCTTCAAAACTTTCCTTCCACTGCTCGGCAAAGAAAAGATTGTGATGCACCAGCTCCTTAAATTGTTTTTTAATGCCTAAATACAAGATAAACCCAGAAGGCGCCATGGTTCGGCTGCGCCAATATTTTTCACCAAACTGTCTGTATTTTTTATCCAGCAATTGCATTTCTGTGAACTGATAATCGGCATTAGAAACAACGATATCTGCCATAAGTTTAGCTTTGGTTGTAGACACTCCAATGGCTTTTTTGTTTTCTACCAAAATTTTATTCACTGGGGTGTTAAATAAAAATTTGACCCCATTTTTTTCTGCAATTCTAAAAAGGGACTCAAAAACTTTTGTCATTCCACCCATGGGATAAAACACACCCATCTCAAAATCAATATGATTCATAAGCGAATAGACAGCGGGGGCTTTGTAAGGAGAGGTCCCTAAAAATACCAGTGGATATTGTAATATTTTTCTAAGCAGTGGATGCTTGACAAAACTTGCGATGTGTTTGTGAAAGGAAGAAATCACAGAAAACTTAGTCCACAAAAACAGGGTGCGTCTGTCAATGAAATCCAGTACACTGTTAAAGGGTTTATAGATAAAAGTTTGTTTGGAGATATTGTATTTGGCAGCCGCTTCTTTGAGGTAAATATTAATTTTTTTCATCACTCCTGGCTCAAAAGATTCAAATATTTGAGCATCTCTTTTAAGGTCAGAGGTCATTTTTACGGGCTGTGGATGTTCTTCAAACCATATTTTGTAGGAGGGGTTTAGTCTTTTAAGATTCAGGTAATCATTGATGTTTTCTCCAATAAGCGAAAAAAAGTGTTCAAAAATATCAGGCATCAGATACCACGAGGGCCCCATATCAAATTGAAATCCATTGGCCGAAAACACAGCACCGCGACCACCAAAACTGGCGTTTTTTTCCACCACCGTGACCTCATACCCTTTTTTTGCCAGCAGGATGGCGGTAGAAAGCCCCCCAGCACCTGAACCAATGACGATTACCTTTTTTTTCACCGCCTAAAGGTAGCTTTTAATTTTGAAGTTAAATGTGAGAATTTTCTTAAAATTAAGAAAGTTTATAAACTGTAGTTCACAAATTTTTTATGGCTGATTAAAATTAAAATTACAGTTAAAAATTTTATAAATACCCTAAGCCAAAGCTGAATAATTATGCTAAAAAAAGGGCGCTGTGTCATTTTAAACTTTTTTAATTTTTTCGTTGATCTTATGTGTGAGTTGACTGTATTTGGTCTCTGATTTTGGAAGTCGTGGCAAATTAAAATTTTAAGATATTGTTGAGGTGACTGTTGCCGTTCAATAATGGATTGAATCCATTGATAGGAGCAAGAACCGCAATTTAAAAAGGCTGATGTCCTATAATTGGGTATATTTGTAAATATATGATTGCCGTAGCCCCCTCTGACAAAACAAAATTTTATACCCTACTTTTAGCTGCACTTTTAAGTTGTTTAAGTTTTTCCCAAACAGCATGTATTGGAAATTTTTCTGGAGATTTTCCTTGTGATGGCTATGATTTAATGAATCATTTTGATAAAACCACCTTGAGTTCTAAAGATGGCAGTGATATTTGGGGATGGACGGATCCTTCAGATGACAATGAATATGCCATTGTAACCTTTGAAGATAAAACCTGTTTTTTGAATATTACAGATCCAATAAATCCAATTTATTTGGGATTTTTAAACTCAAATGCTGGGGAAAATTATTGGCGAGATGTCAAAGTATATCAAAATCACGCATTTATTGTCGCTGATAATGTTGGTGCTCATGGCATGCAAGTATTTGATTTGACGCGCTTGAGAAGTGTTGAAAGTCCACCAGAAAGCTTTGCAGCAGATACGGTGCTTACAAGCGGATGGGATGGCTCAACTATAAGGAGCTGCCATAATATTGTAATTAATGAGGCCAAGGGAATGGCTTATTTAGTGGGTTGTCAAAGTGCCAATGGCGGTGGCCCTATATTTATTGACATTAGCAATCCAGGCAGCCCTTTTGCCGTAGGGCAGTATAGCGAAGATGGTTACACTCATGATGCACAGGTCGTCACCTATAGCGGTCCTGACGAAACACACATTGGAAAAGAAATTTTTATAGGCAGTAACGAAGATAAAGTGGTCATCATCGATGTGACTTTTCCTTCAAACCCAATTAAAATCGCTGAAGTATCTTACAGTAATTCTGCTTATACCCACCAAGGTTGGTTCTCTTCAGATATGAGGTATTTTTTAGTTGGTGACGAAAGAGATGAAATTAGTTTCGGGCTAAATACCAGAACGGTTATTTTTGACTTTTTAGATTTAGACAATCCGATATACCACTCCCAATATTTTGGGGAGACTGAGGCCATAGATCACAATTTATACATCAAGGGCGACTTGGTTTATGAGGCAAATTACAGTTCTGGCTTAAGAATTTTAGATATTTCTGATATCAACGATATTACCGAGGTGGGTTATTTTGACACATATCCTCAAAACAACAATACAAGCTTTAGGGGGGCATGGAGTGTTTATCCCTATTTTGACAGTGGTAATATAATTATCAGCGATATCAATAGAGGTTTTTTTATTGTCAGAGAATCTGGAACCCTTAGTGCTGGGGACTTAATGTTTAATAAAAAAGAGGCAGTTGTCTATCCCAACCCTGCAAATGAAAAAGTGGTTGTTTCTTTAAAAAACTACAGGATTAAACATTTGCAGTTGTACAATATTTTATCCCAAAAAATTGAAAGTTTTGAAGTTGACAGCCTTGGAGCGCTGAGTCTTGATGTGAGTGGATATGACGAAGGGATTTATATTTTAAAAATTAACAAAGAGTTTACTTATAAAATCGCCATCAAAAGATAAATTATTCAGGCCTATGCCAATTGCCAATGCCTTTTCCAATTAAATTTTAAACTCTAAACAATTGATGACTCTGAACAGTTGATTAATTTAATTTATGAATAATAGATGTTTATATAAGCTATAATTTTAAATATATCTAATATAGGTCTGTTTGCGTTTGGTTGAAAACCAGAAAAAAGACCTTAAACTAAGCTTGGATGTAAGTTTATATAATATTCCTCAAAATCCAAAACGCAAGGACCGTTGATAGGATTATATAAATTGCTTTTTGCCCAAAAATTATTTTTCTCCATTTTAAAAATCTTTCGTCTGATTTTTTTAGGACGTCAAAAACAAAGCCTGTCAATATGTAGGGCACTGATAGAACCAGCATAAGGTTTTCTCTAGCGGCATTTATAATTTCAAAGTTTAAAAGGTGATGAACGGCTCTTTGGGACCCGCATCCAGGACACTTTATCCCAGTAAAAAACTTTAAGGGACATTTAGGGAAATAAATATATTCTGACGGATTATAGAATTTATAAAGTATTATTAAAAATGATACTAAAGTCAGCGCAATAGACCATTTTAATATTTTAGTAGGCTCCAAGGGCAGCAGCACCAAAAACAGCAAAAAAGTAAAGCACTCCTACAACAATACCAAACCAAAAACCATAAGTAGTCCATTTTTTCGCATCGGCAGAGGCTCTGTTCGCCCCATCAATATCACCTGCATAAAAGCGGGATTCTATTTTAGATGCGTTTACTATCCCTGCTATCCCAAAAGGGAGACAACAAAATATTGTAACTAAAATTGATTCAACAAGCCATGTTTTTGGGGGTCTTTGAGTGTTGTTATTATCCATGTAATTTTTTAAAGTTAGTTGATTGATTTAAACCAATAAATATTTGATGGTTTTCTTATAATTTATCAAATATAATTAATTAAAATAATTTATAACAATCTATGATAGTCAATGTACAGACAAAAAATATTATTGAAAAAAAATCAATCAAAGACTAGTTTACAAGTGATTCTATCAATGCCACTAATTCTGCCTCGGTTCCGTAATCAACATTTATGTTAAATGAGTCATCACCAGCAACTGTGATTGGTAAAGATCCAAAGCTTAAGTAGCTATCATCATCAATAATAATTCCTATCAATGTTCCATTAAGCCCAGTCGGAATCGATTCAGCATAGGTTTCCAGTGCAGGTGTATCGTTAACAGTAGTCAACATAACAATTGACGGAAAATCATCAATAATTAACCAAATTTCTACATTGCTTGTGTAATCAGTAACACCATTAACAGTGGCTTCAAATTGAGTGCCATTTTCACCAGCCATATCGTATAATACATCACAATTTGAAAACCCAATATCAATGCCCCAAGCCTGAAATATTCCATCAAAAACTTCAAATTCACCTTGATTTTGTAAATCCCAATCAACGACTTCTTGTCCATTATTATCTAAATTATTGGTGTTTCCATTAAATAACATCATTTGATTTTGATGCGCAATTGATGGACTTGTTTGAATATCTAAAGAACATTGGCATCCCCAGTTGGTGAATTCTAATTCTTCACCCGTCGCTGTATTTTCTACTCTAACCTCAAAACTACCACCGCTTACTAAAAGGTTACCATTAGAGGTTGTTGGGGCTTTTGCTAGAATCATTTCATCCAAAGTATTAAATTCATACAATGAAATATCAACATCATCAGAAACCGTGTTTCCACTACTGTCTATTATGGAGTTCCCCGTACACGTAATTGTAGTACCGCCAGGACCAGTCATGGAAAAACTAATGGAAGGATCAAATGTTTTAACATATGGATTGGGTTTTAAGGAATTTCTTAAATCTTGAAAACTCGTAAAAGTACTGGCGTTAGGTTGGGATTGATTTGTCCCAACGCTTTCATTGTTACAACTGTAAATTACAAAAGAGAATAGGATTGCTGTTGAATAAATAAGTTTTGTTTTCATTTTATTGATATTAACTAAGTTTTCTAATTTAGAAAAAAATTAGCATAAAACTCATATATCTAAAATCTTATTTGCAGCGATATCGCAGAGTGGGGGAGTGTAAATCTAATTTTTTTTGGGTGGATTTAGTAGAATTTAATCTCATATTTTAGATCTAAACTTCTATATTTATAAATTGAAAAATTTCTTAAAATTAGGAAATTAAATTTTTGTTATGGTAAAATACTATCTCATCATTTTCTTATCGCTCAACACCCTATTTTTAAAGGCGCAAACTGTTGATGCCAACTATATGCGTCAACAATACAGCAAAAAGTCATACAATATCCCCATGCGCGATGGAATCAAGCTGTATACTTTGGTTTATACCCCAAAGGATACCTCCAAGACTTACCCCATTTTATTAAACCGCAGCTGTTACAACGCTTCTAGTCACGACAATTTCAAAACCAATGGACAACCCTCAGATTTCTTAGTCAAAGACCAATATATTTTGGTTTACCAAGACGTCCGCGGGCGTTATATGTCGGAGGGTAAATTCACCACGCTCACCCCCAATATCCCCGGAAATAATTTAAAGGATACCGATGCCATAGACGAAAGTTCTGATACTTTTGATACGGTTGACTGGCTCATTAATAATTTGCCAAACAACAACAAAAAGCTAGGAATTTTTGGCATTTCATACCCTGGCTTTTACACTGCTGCTGCCTTGCCAAATGCGCACCCCGCTTTGAAAGCGGCCTCACCACAAGCACCCATATCAGATTTCTTTTTTGACGACTTTATTCACAACGGGGCTTATTTATTGAGCTATACCGCTGCTTTTCCCGTATTTGGTTATCAAAAATCTGGGCTTACCAAAAAGCCATGGTATATCAAAAAACTCAACCGTTTTTGGAGTCGACCTGCGAAAGACGCCTATAAGTTTTATTTAGATTTGGGCCCCTTAAAAAATATTACCAAAAAGTACCACTATGATAATTTCTTTTGGAATGAGATGATCAATCATCCCAATTATGATTCCTTTTGGCAAAAGCGCAATATACTACCGCACTTAAAAAATATCAACACGGCTGTGATGACTGTCGGTGGATGGTATGATGCCGAAGATTTATATGGCCCACTAAATATTTACAAGACCATTGAAGAAAACAATCCCAAAGCTCAAAATACCATTGTTATGGGACCCTGGGCACATGGCGACTGGGCCCGTGAAAAAGGCAAACACGTACACAACCATATTTACTATGGCGATAGCATTTCAACTTTCTATCAAAAGCGCGTAGAGCGGCAGTTTTTTGCTCACCATCTCAAAGACAAAGACATTAAGCCCTTGCCTGAAGCTTATATGTATGACACTGGGGCAAAACAATGGGAAACCTTTGACGTCTGGCCACCCAAAAATACAACCAAAGTCAAATTATATTTTCATAAAAAGGGAACCTTGGTCATCAATAAACCAACAGCAGAAAATCAGGTTTTTGAATACATCAGCGACCCCGCCAACCCGGTTCCTTATAGATCCGAAACGGAAGGTCTTACCTTCACACCACGAAAGTATATGACCGACGACCAGAGACATGCCTCAAAGCGCAAAGATGTACTTACTTTTTCCTCTGAAGTTTTAAACAATCCTTTGACTATAGCAGGCGAGATTAAAGCTTATTTAAAAGTAGCCATGACCGGCACAGACGCTGATTTTGTAGTTAAAATCATTGATCAATATCCTGAAGATCATGTCAACTACGCACACAATAGTGAAAACATTCAGATGGGGGGGTATCAGCAATTGGTGCGTGCGGAGGTAATACGCGGTCGTTTTAGGGAGAGTTTTGAATTCCCAAAACCTTTTAAACCCAATCAAAAAACAGCTATAAATTTAAAATTACAAGATATTTTACACACTTTTAAAAAAGGGCATCGCATTGTTATTCAATTGCAAAGTAGTTGGTTCCCCTATATTGATCGCAATCCTCAAAATTACGTTTCCAATATTTTTGAAGCCGAGGCTAGCGATTTCACAAAATCTACAATCAGTATTTATGGAGACTCAATGATTGAGCTTGGTGGGCAAGTTCAATAGCGCCGCATTTTCAAGGGAGCTTAAAATTTTAGGGGATTGATAAATAAGAAAAAGTGGAGCCAAGAGGCCTAAAGTCGAACTGTTTTGGTGAGGATTTGGGATTATTTAAAAACTATGTTCTTTAATTCAAACAAAATGAGCTATACATATTGTTACAAAACATTTTTTTTAAAATTATCAGCAATCAAAATCAAAACCCTACATGCCAGAAAATATTTTTTCTTTATTAGATTTTCTATAAATAATATTTGCAAGCATCAGTTTCGTTTTGAAATTCTCTTTTGAGTATATTAGTTTTATTAATTAAATACTATTTTACAATTAATTTTTTTGTAGTTGAAAATGTATCTGATTCTATTTTCAATAAATAAAGGCCAGATTTAAGACCAGAAATATTTAAAATATGCTTTTCAATTATTGTCTTTAAAACCTCTTCTCCCAATATATTAAAAATAGTAACCAAAATGGGTCTGTTTAGATTTGTACTAAAGTTTAAATGATCTGTTGATATAGGGTTAGGAAATATTTTAATCAATTTATTTTCCTCAACCGAATCAAGAGAAAGAAAATTTGGTAAAAAAAATTGTAAAGCATCATTTGCCATTAGCTGTGGATTATGACCTACATTAGGAAGCTCATGCTTTTCCCAATTATATGTTAATCCCATGTTTAAGGCTGTAGCTTGACTTGTATCAAAATAATATCGTGCACGATCTAATCTGTGCACACCTTGTTGTGCATCTACAACAGCATTATGTCTTAATCCAGCAGAGTTAGGGTCATTATCATTTTGACCTATATGGACAATTAACTTTCTTAAAAATGCTGTTGTTAAATTTCCCGTTGGCAATTCTCCATTATCAATGCCATAAGGAAAACTTACTCCTGTCTCTGGTACTGTGTACCAGCCTGCATTAGAACATACAGCAAAATCTAAATTACTGTTTGGCAAATAGGTAACGAAACGGTGTAAAAATTGCGCACCACCAGAGTGTCCCCAAGCGCTGTATGTATCTTGAGTATTTGAAGCTGCTACTTTGACGTAATCAAATAGTGGGTCTAAAGTAGAGAAAGTCCATTCGCTTTCATTGTTAAAAGTTTCTGGACTTGGATTATCTCCATCATCAAAAATATTTGACATTAAGTAATTATCCCCTAACCCTGGATAGTTTGCTGTTGAATACTCTGGTGCAATTACAATAAAATCATTTGCATTAGCCATATCTATCCAAAAATCTCTATGAGTATCCCCATTTCTATCTGCCCCATGAAAAACCATAAGTATCGGCATTGTTGTAATATCTCCGTCTGGAATGTGATAAAACACTTCAAATGGTGGTCTGTTTAATGGAGCTTGAGGGTCAAAAATAAATGAACTTGTAGTATTTGGATTAAGTATAAGTGGCGAAGCAACACCAGTAGTCGAACCAGGTGAAAATAATAAATTAGCATTTGCTGTAGTATGCAGTACAAAGTTTCCACTGATATCTGGACTTCTTGTCACCGATTGATTAGCACCAAAATCAAGACCTGTATCAGAACTGTTAAAAGTTAGAATAACCACGCCAGATGAATCTGTTATTGTTATTGTATCTCCTGCATTTGATAAATTTAGATTACCTGTTGTTGATGCTTCAACAATATCTCCCGGGATGCCTGTTGGTATTCCACCACCAAATAACACATACATGCCATTTGCAGGAATTATTGTATTTGCTGTCACAGTGTGACGAGGTGTATCAGTGGCTGGAAGAAGGTTATAATTGGTTGTATCATAAATCTTGTAGCCACTAATATCCAATGCTATTGAGGAATTATTTATAAACTCTATAAATTCATCTTCTGATGCACTTCTTGAACCATCCCCATTGGCATCTCCGGCAATACCACTTGGTGGATCAAATAAAACTTCGTTAATAATTAACTGAGCAGAAAGAGTATAGCTAATTAATGAGAATAGTAAAAATAGTGAGAAAACTTTATTCATAGTTTCAAATTCAAAAATGGAAATATTATTTATTTAGAATACGACTTGAATTAAAAATTCACCAACAGTTTGGTTATTGCCATTAGCCACGTCAATAGTGGTTAAAGCTGCTTGCATTTTTAAATTATTATTATCAAAATATTTGGTGAGCCCTAAAGTAAAGCTGCTGTAATCAGTTAATAAAGAACTTAAATTAGTTTCAAATTCGGGGGTGGCATTTTCATATCTTACATCAAAACCAAAACCCCTTTTAGTCACGTAACCTACTTGCATATTATAACAATCGCCTAAAACTAAAAATTCACTAATCTGCTGTGGTGCTAATAATTGAGTAACAGCCTCATCTGTAAATACTAAATCTAAACCCTCTGCACTAGCATTTGCATATTCTGCTAAAAAAGAGAAGCCTTTATATTTCAATAAAAGATCTATGTAAGCTTGCAAATAATCTGGTAAATTATCGGTACCATTGGCATTATATAAAAAGAAATCTCCGTGCCCTTCACCTACGGCATTACTGGCACCTGTATTTTTACTTACAGCTCCTCCAATTACAAATTTCAAACGGTTTTCATGTGTTAAATCTGCACTAAATAAATTGTTGCCTTCTGTAAAATATCCTAGAGGATAGACATCTAAACGTCCACCTATTTTTATACCACCTAAATCAGAATCTCTAGAATCACTACCAAAGGAGTTACGCCCATCTCCAGAGGTTATAGCAGCCATTGGAGCAATACCAAAGTTGTTGCCTACCATAAATTTTGTTTCTATAAAGATACCAAACTCACGTCCTGTATCACTAAGTTTTTGACTTAATAAACTACGGTCTGTAAATTGTAATCTGTCTTCGCGATAGATCATCTCACGGTTATTTAAAAAGGTTTGCTTTTGCCCAAATGTTATGGTGATATCTTCGTTGGGGTGGTAAGCTAACCAGGCATCTAACAATGGCTGCGATTGACTATAATCTGTTTGCACTAAAAAGCTCACTTTTTCTTTTACGGCCTTTCCGCTTAATATTAAGAATGCGTTTCTTGAATTTAATGTATTTTCTGCATCTCCACCCGAAACTTTACTGTAGCTGTATGTTGGTGTTACAAAACCACCAAAATTGAACTGATAATTTTCTTCGTTAAAAGAAAAATTCAGTCCACTACCAAGGTCAAAGCTTGCTGCATTTTTTTCTTCTCTTTCTTGCGCATTTAACAGTACAGATATACAGAGAAATACAATTAGTGATGCTACTTTTTTCATATCTAAATAAATTTGCTTCATTATTTTACTATTCTATAAATGGGTAAATATGCTTCTACTTCGGTTTCGAGTACTCCAAAAGATACAAAGCTATTTGGTGCTTCTGGTTCTAAAACTTCGAGAATGATATTTGCTCTTCGTTGATTGGTATTTATTTTATAAGTGCCTTTTGAGAACTGAATTTTTTTTGTTTCGATAGTTGTTTTTACAGTTTGAAGATTCATTTTTTCGTATTTCTTTGAATCTCTTTCGTATTCTGAAACCCTATATGTTTCCACTTCAATTTCTTGGTCTTCAGGAAGTGTTTCAATGATCACACCTAATGTTTTTAACTTTTCTATAATCTCTGTTTGATTTGCATCAGCTAAGTAAGCTACCGGTCTATCTCTCACTAAATCAACGTGCGACCTTAATCCATCTCTTATCATTACATTTAATTCTATAATTTCACGAGTATCTAAATCAATAGTTTCTATGGTGTCTCTTTCAATTGTTTTTTTACTTGTAACAACTACATCATTTTGTTGTTCTGTAGCTTTTTTAATTTCTTTTTTTATTAACGCACTATTAGCACTTGCCGTTTCTAAATAAGATATGGCTAGTAAAAATGTGGTATTTATTCGCCTTTTAAAAGACGTTCTACCAATGCCAACACCTCTGATTTCAAATAAGGTTGAAATTGTGTTGGTTAATGCATAGTTAGTTGCGCTTGATCGTGCATTTGTTGACCCTTGATTGAAGTGAATTTCACCCCCAAATTTTCCAGTAGAAATGTAGTCATGGTGTTTTAGCCCGTTCTTATCTAGTGCTTGTCTAGCATTTTCAACGAACAGAGTATCAGTAATGATTCTTAAGTTTTCGGGTACGTTTAAATTTCCTGTATATAAAAACATCGCATCATAAAGAGAAGTAATCCCAAAATTGCTAAATTGAGCAAAATCCTTACGATAAGGTCTGTATTCATGAAAATCCAAACCAACTTCTGGATTAAAATTTGTGAAGGCTTGTTTTAGCGATACACTTTCTTGTGCCATTAATTTGGTTTGATCTCTGTTGAGATCTAATCCATTAGCTGCATAACGATCTTGTTTTAAATAACCATCAATATTCGCCATGGGTACCATCGCAATTTCTACAGTGTTTAAAAGTGCAGTATATTTTGGATCGTTTAAAAGTTCGTGCAATAAGTAAAGCATACCTTCTGTGCTTGCAGGCTCATTACCGTGTAAACCACCTTGCATCCAAACTTTAATTTTTTTATCGGAATTTGCGGCGGTTAAATGCACCAACGGAATTTTTTTCCCTTTTTGACTTTCACCAATAAAACTTAGTTTTATGAGCTCTGGATGTTGTTCTACCAAAGCATTAATATACACCATCAATTCTATGTAATCTGTAAAATTTTTTTTCTTTTGAAGCGCAGGTGTTACATTTTCTAAAGCTTCGTACTCTGGAAAAAATGACTTTGTGATTTTTTTTGATTGCGGATTTAACTGCGCAAAAGCTACAGCTACATAAAATAAGGCCAATATGATAATTAACTTATATTTCATCTTTAAAATGCAAATGTTAGCATGATTTTAGCTAAATGTTCGTTACCTGGAATAGCTTCACCATCATTATTATTAATCCCTAAACTACCATCAATGTAGGTCCAATCAGCTTGGATTTTAGCTCCGTAATTTCGAGATAAATATTTGCTAATGCCAATGGTATAGTAATTTGGTCTGTTATAGAATGTGGCATTATTTAAAAATGAATTGTCATCTGCATTTAAGTACGTGTAACGAGCATCGAGTGATACACCATTTTTAAATAAATAACCAGCTTGTATATTGTAGGCTTCCCCTAACATCATTCTCCCTTTTACATAATTTTCTACATCTTGTATTCCATTTACTGTAAACGTTGTTGATGTAGAGCCATCATTTCTAACACGTTGTGTAATATCTCCTGGAACACTACCTATAGTTTTAACATATTCCCCTAAAGCAGAAAATCCTTGATATTTAAAAAGAAAATCAACTCCATATTTTGTATAGTTTGGTAACGATTCTTGATCATTTGTATCTAAATATATAATAGTACCACTGTCGCGACCACGCCTACTACTCATACCATTATTATGGCTAAAATTTGCGCCAATGACTAATTTTGGTGAGCGTTCTCTTACTATATCAGCTTGCCTAAATTGTCCGAAATTTGTAAACAGTCCGAACGGTAAATAATCTATTCTTCCCCCAATTTTTAATCCTCCATGATCCTTTTCTAGAACATTACCACCATCTCCATTTGTTAAAACAAAATAAGGTTTTAAATAAGATCCTTTGCCAGTTCTAAAACGTCCTTCTAAAAATAATCCGAACTCTCGTATACTTGCAAATGCAGAAGTTACTCGACTTCGTTCAACTAACTGAAGTGTGTTGGAAAGCATAAATAACTCACGGTTATCTGTAAATGTTGACCTTTGACCAAATGTTGCTTTAATTCGATTGGTTATATCATAAGATACAAAAGCGTCTAAAAGGAAATTATTGGTAGATGCATCTCCAGCTTCAGAAGTTCCACTTAAGTCAAATGCGAATCTGTATTTAAATCGATCATTCTTTAATTTACCATCAAAACGTAACCTAATTCGACGCATTCTAAAACGATTTTGAGTACTGTTTTCATTTACATCTGTATACGTTTTTGTTTCTACATAAGGCTGCAAATAACCTGTTATTCTCATTGTATAACCATCATTAGTACTAAAATTTAGTCCTTCACCAAATTTATAGGCATCTAATTTTACCTCTTGTCCTTTAGCAGATATGCTCAGAAAAACAAACACACAAAGACTCGTTATTTTAAATCCTTTCATAGTTCTATAATTAATACTATTATTCAAAATTTCCTTTTACAGCAATGTTTCCATTTTTCATCATTTGTTGACCTTTTGCAAATACATCTGTGAGCTTTAAATCTTGAGTAAAGCAGCACAAATCTGCATCGAAGCCAACTTCTATTTTTCCTTTGTGTTTCAGTCCTAGATTTCGGGCTGGATTTTTAGTAATTAATTTGAACGCATCTGAAATTGAAACACCACCTTCTTGAATCAATAATACTACTTCTTCTAAATTTTTATCAATTGGCGCTCTTTTAATTCCAATAACATTGCCAGCAGCATCAAATTTGGTTAAACCAGCGTTTCCATCTGTACTAAAAGTCATATTATCTATACTCACACCATTCTTAAGCGCATATAAAACTGATTTATATGGGTCTGTATATTTAGATGCTCCTGTTGTGATATCGATAATGCCACCAAGTTTAGCAAATTTTAAAGCTTGGTCAAAAAGTTCTTTTGTACGTCCAACGTGTGTTGGTGATATATGTTCAATGGGGAATTGATAATCGTTTACCAATTCAAAAAGTACATCCATTTTGGTGTCTAAGTTTCCTAAATGTACATGAAGAATCCCTTTTTTATTTCCTATAAAACCACCAACTCTAACATCGCGTAATTTTCTAACTAATTCTAATGCTGTTGGGTAAGATGATCGTATATCGCTTATGGCTATTTTACAACCCAAAACTTTATCAATAAATATCATATCGGTTTGAATTGAATCTGTGATAGTTACAGAATCTAATCCGTAATACCCACAAAACATATATGCTGAAAGACCTTCAGCATCTATAGACTTTGCTTTTGCATAAAGCGATTTTATGTTTCTTACAGTGCCATCAGTACCTAACAAACCGACTACAGTTGTAGTTCCGCATTTAATGAGTTCGCTTAAATTAATTTCAGGCGTCATTGATGAAAATCCTTCTTTTCCGCCTGCTCCCGTAATATGAATATGCTGATCTATTAAACCTGGTGTAACTATTTTTCCTTCAGCATTAAAAACTTCAGCTACACTTTTATAAACATCTAAATTATCCGCAATGGCAACAATTTTATTTCCAGCAATTAAAAGGTCTTTTTTACCTAAATATTCTGGTATATATAGTTCTGTATTTTGTATTAATTTAATCATGTAGTTATATAAAATGATAGGTTAACATTACTACCAATGCCACCAACAATGGGATTATATTGCGCTTTACAATAGCTATTGTTGAAACTTTGGCAATTTCTGCAGTTGCGATAATAACTCCAGCTATTGGCGAGACCGTTCGTCCCATTGAAGCTGAGAGCTGCATTGGTAATATGATAGATGTGCTTTCTACACCTAATTTGCTAGCAATTTTTGGAACTAATGGGCCAAATGCAAAGAATGAGGCATTACCACTTCCCATAAGCATTGAAGCTAGAAAAATCATGACCGTCATTACAACACCAATACCAATTGTTCCTAGACCAAGATTTTGAGCGAGGTCTAATAAACCATCAATAAAACCAAGGCTAATTAAGCCTTTTGCGAAAATATCAGCCGTTATAATTAAGGTTACAACGGTTTTAAAAATGTTTCCCATTCCGTTCCAAAATGTTTTAAGTGAATCGAAAACTGTTTTTATATTTTTGGTTTTAAACAGCTCGCATATCAATGCAACAAACAAACTGATGAACATTGCTGTTGTGGTATCTAATGAAATTGGAACACTAAAAAAGTTGAATATTTTTGAAAAAACGATTAATAAAATAATTGGCAGTACAGGAACTAGCGCATAAATTATTGGTGCTTTTAATTCAATTTCTTTGGTTTCTATATCTTTTTCAAAACCATTTTTTTTGTCATAATAACGATTTACAAAATAATAGGTAATCATCATTACAATGCTTAATGGCCAAATCAGAGGGATTTGGTAATTTAAGAAAAATAAGATTGTATCAATACCCGCAATATTTGTTGCACTTGCAGTAATAGCTGATGCTGGACCAATACCAAAAGCTGTGGTTGCTGTAATTACTGAAACTGCCGATAACCTGCTAACACCTAAATTCACCAAAATTGGAAACATGGATGCCATTAACAATAATCCTAGCCCAGCTGCAGATGGTATGGCTGTAAATAACAATTGCCCTATTGGAATAACTACAGAGGCTGCTATGTATGGTCTTTTTTTAAAGAATTTTAAAGGTTTCATTGCTACATAAACTAAGGCATTTGATGCGCCTATTTTATCAATATAAGCTACAAAACCACCAATTGCCATTATCATTAAGCCAACTCCTGCATTGGTTTTACTAAAAGATTCTTTTATGTATCTAAACAAATTAAAACCAGAATAGCCTGTTGGGTCTTTAAGTATTGGTAGATTATAATTTAAAACTTGAGCAATAATGAGCATTAACATTCCTGAAACCAATAATACCGCATGCGGATTATACTTTTTTAGTAAAAGTCTTCCGGTAACTACTATAACCAATAGTGATATTATGGCTCCTAAATAGCTCATTTAGTTTTGTGTTTTGTTTTTATAATGAAGTTCCGTCTAATTTTGTACCTGGTGAAAACAAAGCACCATTGGCTTCGTCCACACCAGCATGCTGTACAAATTCTCCTGTGAGGTCTGGGTTTCTTGTGTATGACTCATTAGGATTATTAGATAGTGGCTCTACATCAAAAGTAAGCACCACATTTTCTGAAGCATCTGCAAGGGTAATAAAGTCTCCTGCGTTGCTCATGTTAATTTGTCCCTCAGAAGCCGTTTGTACTAATGCACCTCCAAAACTTCCTGTTGGTGTTCCACCTCCAAAAAGCACTAAAACAGCATTTGGTTGCAATATTGTTCCTGGGGGGAATGTGTGTCTTAAACTAGAGGCATCTGAAATTGTAAAACCACTTAAATCTAGTTCTGGACCCGAATTAAAGAATTCTATAAATTCATCTCCATTTGCATCTCTAACACCATCACCATTTGCATCTCCCGAAACATCTCCAGCAGGATCATAATGAACCTCATTAATTAAGAAACCTAACCAAGGGCACCCATTGTTTTCAACTTCTCCTGCTTCGCTTGGGCAGTCATCATTGGCATCTAGCACTCCATCTCCATCAGAATCAGAATCGTCATCTAACAACTCTATTGTGAGTGTAGTACTTGAAAGAAGAAGAACATTTTGCACATCTCCTAAACTAATAATGAGTGTTTCAACACCTTCTAGGTTTTCGTCTTGAAGTCCCGTAAACGTTATGCTTCCAGAATCATTTCCAGCCGCAATTACAATTTGTTCTGCAATGACTGAATAATCTTGAGAAAGTATGGCCGTGCCAGAAAAAGTTAATGGTATTGAAATTTGTTTAGATGCAACCGAATTGAGGACCGCATAAACTGTTAGACTTCCATCAGCCTCACTTAGTGTAGTGCCATTTGAATTAAGTTCCAAACTGGGTAAGATGTCATCTGTTGAACAAGAGATTATGATTCCAGTTAGTCCGATTCCCAAGAAAGTATTTTTTAAAAAAGATAAAGTCATATTATATTTTATTTATGTCTAAATATATAAAATTAAAATAGTTTACATTAAATTATAACATAACTAGTCTGACATGTTAGTTAATAGTCAGTGATGTAAAAAAAAGGTGGTTGTTTCAAAACAACCACCCTCTTTTAAGTACTAATGTTCTATTTAATTATAAGCTTTGTCGTTGAGGTTTGATTTGCGACAGAAACTCGTAATAAATAAACTCCTGAACCTATTGCGCGAACATCCAAAGTTTCAGAATTAATTTGCTTGGATAAAACACATCTTCCCATAATATCAAAAAGCTTTACATTGATTTCTCCTAAAATTTGCGACTTAATTGCTACAAAACCACCATCAACAGGATTAGGATAAACAGATATCTCATTATGAATTAAATCAGAAGTTGATAAACCACTGCAGAAAGGATAAGGACAATCTGATGCTGAGGATGTTGACGAACCATCAGTGCAATTCACAGCACCATAAGTCCATTCACCTTCAATTTTATAAGCCCACGAATCCATATACTCCCAAGTTTGACCAGTACCATCAACACTAATGTCTCCATAAGTCTCAACGACAGAACCATTTTTAAATAGTTCAATGGCATCATCACCATTTTGACTGATGGCACTATTACCTAACAAAACATAATTAAAATCACCATAACAACTTTCAAAATATGCTTGCATAGCAGCTTCAGACCTTACAACTAAAATATGATCTCCACTAAGAACAGACATTACAGGAAACGAATATTCCTCTCCGTCAGTACCACCGCCATTATTTGCAACACCAATTCCATAAACACTTAAATCAGCAATATCATCAATTGCGATCACATGAATGGCTTTTCCATCACTACTTGAAAGAGATAAATCTAGTATTCCTTGAAGTTCTAAATCAACTGAACCTGTTGGCTGACAAACTGGGCTTGTGACTTCTCTTGTCAAAGCACATAATCCACCAGTGGCTGTATCATCCATAGTAATGGTAATGTCAGTTCCCTCAGCAATACCACTCACCGTGATAGATCCATTAGCAGTTGTTGAGGGATCATCTCCACCAACAGTTCCTGAGGTGGCCGTAACTACAAAGTCTGAAGTTCCAGCCCCTGAATAGTTTAAGGTAACAGTGTAAGTATCTACTCCAGTTGTGCTAGCATCACAAACTGCATCTTGAGAGCCTAGAGAAGCTTCACAAACAGGACTACAAACATCATTTGCAAGACCAGGAGTCCCTGAATCTCCATCTCCATAAATAGAGGTTGATAAACACCAATTGGAGCCAACATTATTATCATCATTCAATAATGTTGGCTCCAAAGATATACTAAAACCTGGCCCACCATCAGGGAATCCATTAGCAGATCCGTATTCAACTCTATCTATCTCGTTTAAACTTGGATCTAAAATTATTATCTCATCACCACCATTTCCTAAGGTAAATACACCATCCCCGTAACTGTGATCTAAATTTAAGCCACCATTTTGACTCGGATCAGCAGGTCCTCTTCCCATTACAAAAAAAACTCCTGAAGGTACAATAACAGAGGTTGAAAAAGTATGAGAATCACTACCATCATCTTTTAAAGTCCATCCGTTTAAATCAATATCCGCACCAGTAGAATTATATATTTCTAACCACTCCCCAACAGTATCACTCACAGCGTCGGAATCATTCATAAATTCTGTGACAACTATATCGCCAGGATTAAAATTTTGTGAAGCTGCATTGACTGTAACAGTTCCATACATATTTTGATCATGTGGATCGCAAACATAACTTGTTTGGCCAACAACTGTAAATACTTTTTCAAATGTAAATCCGAATTGGCTTGAAAATCCACTATCAAATGACTCGGCTCCTCCTGTGAGAGATCTTAAATTGTGATAACCACCAGCCCATGTCCACACAACAGTGTCACCAGCATCAATAGTTATTTGTTGATTAGCACATGATCCATCATTTGCCCAGGTGAGTTGGTGGGTTGATTGAGCAAAGAGCCCAAGACAAATGAAGTTTAAAAATAAAAGTAATTTTGTTTTCATACTGAGAATTTTAATAAGAATTATTTATAAGTTCGTTAAAGTTAATAATATATTTGGCATTATAAAATTAAACTTTAGTTAAATAAAATTACTAATTTAAGACTTTCTAAAACCGATGAAGTTTACCAAAAAGAATATCGGACTGTTGTTGGGTCCAGTTTTTTTTTCAATCATTTTATTATTCTTTCACCCTGAGGGTTTGAGCCGCTCTGCAAATGCGGTTTTAGCTTCAGCTGTTTGGGTGGCTATTTGGTGGGTTACTGAAGCTCTACATATTGCAGTTACAGCATTATTACCCATAATATTGTTTCCATTAAGCGGTGGTTTAGCATTAAAAGCAACAACTGCTTCATATGGGCATAAATATATTTTTCTCTTTTTTGGCGGTTTTGTATTAGCACTTGCTATTGAAAAATGGAATCTTCACAATCGTATTGCTTTAACAATTATTAGAATTGTTGGCACGAATGTAATTCATATTATTTTAGGCTTTATGGTTGCTACTGCGGTTTTATCTATGTGGATTTCTAATACCGCAACTGCGGTTATGATTTTACCTATAGGAATAGCTATTGTTTTACAACTAAAAGATAATCCTGAAACTAATGAAGATGAAAACCAAATTTTTGGAAAAGCGTTAATGCTAGCCATAGCATATAGCGCATCAATTGGTGGAATGGCCACTCTAATTGGTACACCGCCAAATCTAGTTCTAGCAGGTATTATACAGGAAAGTTATGGTGTGGAAATAACGTTTTCTCAATGGTTAATATTTGGACTTCCAATAAGTCTTTTATTTCTGTTTTTATCATGGATATATCTTACCAAAGTTGCATTTAAGTTTAAACAGAAAGAATTTCCTGGCGGTAAGGAAGAAATAAATAATCAATTAAAAAAATTAGGAAAAGTTTCATTTGAAGAAAAAATGATTTTTATGGTATTTATTTTAACTGCTTTTTCATGGATAAGCAGATCCTTTCTGCTTGAAAAATTTATACCAGGAATTGACGATACTGTTATTGCGATGAGCTCTGCATTTCTCTTATTTTTATTACCAAGTAAAGAAAAAGGTAATAATCTTATGAATTGGAAAGATGTCGTAAAATTACCTTGGGATATTCTTATATTATTTGGTGGTGGAATGGCTTTAGCATTAGGTTTTGAATCGAGTGGATTAGCTTTATGGATTGGGAATCAGTTAATCGAATTAGAAACATTCCCTTTAATTTTATTATTATTAATTTTAATTGCATCAGTTAATTTTTTAACGGAAATCACTTCAAATTTAGCAACTACAGCAATGTTACTTCCTGTACTTGTTTCATTAGCCAATGCTATTGGAGTAAATCCTTACGTATTATTAGTGGGAGCAACAGTAGCAGCTTCGTGCGCTTTTATGTTACCTGTTGCTACGCCACCAAATGCCGTTGTTTTCGGGTCAGGTTATCTTAAAATTGAAGATATGATTAAAAAAGGGTTGTGGATGAATATTTTATCTATCATTCTTTTAACCTTAATTGTTTATTATTTTTTACCTATTATTTGGGAATTATAATCCAAAATATAGTTTCATCCTAAACAGTCAACTTTGGTTTGACGAATTACATACCAAACAACGAGGATAGTACAAAATTAATGGACTAAATACTCAGTGTTTGTGGTTTAACAGTGGAGCCAAGAGGAATAAAGTCGAACTATTTTATGAAGGATTTGAAATTAATTTAATGGCCAAATATGGCTTTTATTATTGTAAATGTACTTGTAAAAACTATCAAGAAAAGTTGGAAACCGAATTCCCCATTCAGCCTTTTGATTTCGAGTTTTCAAAAAGGTTAATTTGAAAGAAAGAATTTCGTTTTCTATTTCTTTAGAAGATATTTTAAAAAGTTCTAAATGATTTGAATATTTTGAAACATCTAAATTAGCCATACTAGAATCTCAATTGTAAATTCAGTTTAAAGTAAAGTTTACCATCCTTTTCTTTATATATTTTACCAAATCTATGGCGAGTAGTAGATGGTGTGTCTAAACTAATATTCTCAAAAAGATAGTCTTTTAGACTTTTAGAATCTATAATATGAAAACCTACACAATCACCAGATTTTTTCATAACAATTGTACCATTTGCTAAATAATTTCCATCCCATTTTTTGCCTGCAAAAAAACCAAGTAAAATATCTATTAAAAGTCTCTTTACCTTGATTTCTAATGAGTCTTTACCTCCATAATTAATCTCATTATTTAAAGTGCCATCTTTATGAATTTCATTTATGATTTTGGTTAGTTTAGAAATTCTTTTCCTGTAAAAACTTAAAAGCAAATGACCAACTATGTTTGGCATTAAACTATCAGAGATTTTAAGATTGTTCTCCATCGTTTCTTTCTCAGCACCAATGTATTTGAATTTACCTCCAAACTTCTCAATAAAAATGATTCTGTCTTTTAGTTTAGTTCTAGTATCTATTGCATTTATTTCATCAATTTTAGAGTCATCAAAATCATCTATTCTAAAAATAAAATTTGTGTTACCTGATGCATTTAATAAAGTTGGCTTACTTCCTAGGTAAGATTTAATTCCAAAACCTTCATTTTGTTTATCAATTTCATCGTTTTGAATATCTAAAACAATATCAGATTTTTGACTACTTGTTCCACCTTTAATTACATCAAAACCTAATTGTTTTTGTATTACATCAAATTCTGGAATAGTAAAAGTTCTTTTACCATTTATAATTGAGTCCTTTATTGAATTTAAGTTTTTTTCACTTAAGAGTTCTGAAATATTAATTTGTCTTTTTTCTTTAGTTTCAAAATCAATTGATTGAATTGTTGATTTATCAATAATGTAAAAATCTAAATCTAAATTCCGTGTAGTTACTTTTTTAAGATTAAAAGAATCAACTTTTTTATTTAAGTCTTTATCAGATAAAAACAATTTTTGTTCAGCTAAAAGTTTAACAAAAACTAATAATTCTGTCCATTCTCCTTTGTTCTTTGTTTCTATCATTTTTGGGTTTTCGAAATTTAAAGTTTTTAAATGCCTTAACATTTGTTTTGCTACTTCTTGAACTGCATCAATTGCAACACTATTTCCTAATTGTTTTATTCCTTGTGTTTTACTAACTGGAAATTCATATTTATCTGGAAAACCTTGCATTTTTTTGCCTTCTTCTATTCCAAGTTGTTTAACTTCTCCATCAACATAATATGCGTCCCAATTTCTTCTATCATTAATAGTAGAACCTCTACCACCAACTCTTAATGTAAAACCTATTTCTCGACTACATTTTCCATTCCATACATCACTCATATTATATTTAAGTGGTTTATTTGGTGGAAATTGGAAACCTTTCATTATGCTTTCATCTCTAAACCCAATCATAAATGCTCTAGGTCTTAATTGAGGTAATCCATAATCTGATGCTTTCACAATCTTGAAATAAAATGAATAACCTAATTCATTTTCTAAAATGTTACGAATTACTTTGAACGTATTTCCATTATCGTGTTTAATTAATCCTCTGACATTTTCAAGAAAAAAACCTTTTGGTTTTTTTTCTTCAAGAATCTCAACGATATTGAAAAATAAATTTCCTCTTTCCGAATTATGATTGTCGTTAAAGCCTCTTTTGTGACCTGCTTGACTAAAAGGCTGACAAGGAAATCCAGCACATAGAATGTCAAAATCTGGTATTTCAGAAACATTCATATTTCTAATATCATCATTAAACTTTTTATTTTTAAATAGTTCAGGCGATATTTTTTTGAAGTTATGTTCGTAAGTTTTTCTAGCGTGAATATCCATTTCGGAAGCAAAAACGCATTTTCCTCCTAAATTATGCATTGCTAAATGGAAACCACCAATACCAGCAAATAAGTCTATAAATTTAAATTCTCCGTTTTCACTCATTAATTTTGTACTCTATATATCTAATTGGGTTAATTTACAAAGTTATAATTTATTAAATGGATATTGTTTGTTCGAATAAAGAGTTGGTGCTAAAGAACCTATATGTAGGCTTATCTAGAGCATCTTTTTATCTTGGAGTAACTTCTGCTCAAAAATCTGAAGAACTGTCATTTCTAGATGAGGTATTTGAATCCGACAAATTAAATTGGCAAATACGATAAGTGTTAATTGTAATTTAAGATAATTTGATATGCTATTATGAAGTTTGTTGAACTCAATGTGAGTGATGCATTCTTTAATCATCAGACATATTATTCATTTGATCAATAATTTTTTTCTCCTCATTACTCAAATTATCCTCACCTATCGTAGTATTCACTTCATTATCAGCATTTTGAATGTAGTAATCAATAACGCTTCTTAAAAAAGTATTTATTTCTGACTCAATTGAGTTTTTAAAGTCCACTGCTCCATCCTTTGCTAAAAAGTGCGTATAATGTGCAATTAGTAATTCTCCTGCAATTTCAGTGAGGTTTTCATGGTGTTTGGTTTTAGGAAATGGGACTCTGTCTTTAAAGACTAATGAGGCTATATCAATAGCGTATTCTTCATTATCCGTCGAGGAATCGTTTAGTTTAACTCCAACCAATAACACATATTCCCATTCAGTTTTTCCAATCCAATATTTAATCTCACCACCACCATCACCCATACCATCCATTAGGTACGGATACCGAAGGCTACCAAGTTCGTATTGCTCAGTAATTTCAGAAACTTTAGGAAGCTCATGAATGCCGTTTATAAATAAGTAATAACCTCTTGGAGTTTTGCTTGCATGGTTTCTATCCCCTCCTTTGAAGCCTTGGCCTATTACGGCCCACTTTTTAAATATTGTTTGGTTAAGTGCAATAACATTCATTGTATTTTCTTAATTTTTATTTTGTATGCTTTTACATGTAATTTAAAAAATTATACCCAAAAACAAAAAATTATTTTGGGAATAATACCAAGGAGCCAAGAGGCGTAAAATCGAACTATTTTGGGGAGGATTTGAGTAAGCTAAATCAAATTTAACCCTCATTTCTTCCAAGTACCTCCGTATTTATAAGCGCTGTTGTTGGCTTTGACTTTTAGTAAGCAATCCTCGCACACAAACACCCATTCCTTTGGGTTTTTGTACTGCACCCTATACATAGTAGAGAAATTCACATTACAGATGTTACAGTGCTTAATACGTTGTTTCATGGGGCAGGGGTTTTAAATCCTTTTACAAAGCCAATACTAAAATCCACTAACCACTTTG
>MDTC01150468.1_pt1 | contig 33010 bp, 27 predicted proteins | sample 811181 | NCBI WGS metagenome assembly MDTC01 (sample SAMN05326644, study PRJNA326480) | marine metagenome | isolation source: seawater | place: Pacific Ocean: North | collected 2011
CATTGCGTTAAATTTTAATGCTTAAAACGGTCTTTAGTTAGTCTCCTGGGTTAACTGCTTGAGCTTAAGTGTGAATTTAAGCCTAGAGAAATGACTTCTTAAATGACAGAACCCGGCTTACAGACTATCTGGCTTCCTAAAAATCAGCTTTAATGTTCTCTATTTGTGCTTCTTATTAAATAAACTAATACGTTGACTATTTTTTTAAAACCCATACTATCCCAATTAATCCCAAAATGGAGGATATTTGAAAAATTATGTTTTTATCAAGCTACGAAAACAAAATAGACAAGAAAGGAAGGATTTCAGTGCCTGCAACTTTTAGATCTCATCTTAGTTCAATGGGCTATAATGGTTTTATTAGTTATCCTTCATTTAATCATTCAGCTTTAGAAGCTTGCTCTCAAGAAAGAATAGAAAAATTATCCAATACTATAGATTCTTTAAATCCATTTGAAGATAAAAGAGATTATTTTGCAACTTCAATATTATCTGATTGTGTTAGCCTACAGTTTGACACTGAGGGAAGAATTACATTAACTAAGAAATTACTTAATCACGCAAAAATAAAAAATAATATTCTATTTATTGGTTTAGGTGAAACATTTCAAATTTGGGAGCCTAAACTATTTGAAAAATATAAATTAACTGCAAGAAAAAAAGCGTTTCAGAACAGGTCTAACTTAAAATGGGAAAATAAAAAACAAGGAGGAGAAAAATGAGTATAAATATTGGTGGTGGCGAATTAAAAGAATTAAAACCAAGAATTTTAGTTCTTGGTGTTGGTGGAGCAGGAGGCAATGCAATTAATGCTATGATTGAAGCAGGAATGCAAGGAGTTGAATTTGTTGCAGTCAATACCGATGCGCAAGATTTAAAAATGAGTAAGGCAGATGCAAAAATCCAGATAGGAATGAATTTAACTAAAGGTCTAGGAGCGGGGGCCAAACATGATATAGGTCAAGCAGCTGCAGATGAATCTTTAAATGAAATAGTAAGTTATTTACAAGGAAGTAATATGGTTTTTATTGCTGCAGGAATGGGAGGCGGAACAGGAACTGGCGCTTCACATGTGATAGCTAGAGCAGCTAGAGAATTAAATATTCTGACGGTGGGTGTAACAACTTTACCATTTTCCTACGAAGGCCCCAAAAGAATGAGAAGGGCTGTTGAAGGATTAGAAGAATTGAAGAAACATCTAGATACAGTTATTGTAGTTCCTAATCAAAATTTATTTAAAATTGCAAGTGAGATGACTGGGTTTGAAGAATCTTTTACTTTATCCAATGACGTACTTAAGCACGGAGTTCAAAGCGTTACAGATTTAATGGTTAGACCTGGTATGATAAACCTGGATTTTGCAGATGTAGAAACAGTTATGAGTTCTATGGGAAAAGCCATGATGGGAACAGGAGAAGCTGAAGGAGAAAATAGAGCAATGACTGCCACAGATATGGCATTAAATAACCCTTTAATAGATGAATATTCTTTGCAAGGTGCCAAAGGTTTATTAGTTAATATTACTGGTGGCAGTGATATAAAACTTTTTGAAGTCGATCAAGCTGTTAATAAAATCAGAGCTGAAGTAGATCCAGAAGCAGAATTGATTTTTGGAGCAATAAAAGATGAAAACATGAATGGAAAAATGAGAGTATCTATAGTAGCAACCTCATTGGATGGTTATCAACCTGAGTCTAAAACAGTTTTAAATATGGTCAGCAGAATCCATAATAGAAACAGCGGTTACTCAGATAATTTATTTTCTAAAAATACAACTATTGAAAATAATACAATCAATTCCATTGATGGCGCTACAGCTTTGAAACTAGAGGATCAAATAGAAACAGATCAAAACCTAGAAAGCATAAAAAAAATTGAGACGAGTCCTGTTAAAGATCTTAACAATAATCAAAACTCCATGTCCGGTGTTTCGATGGAAAGTGCTGCATATATGGAAAATAATCATGTTGAAAACGATAATCTAGTTTTAGATGAAGAATATACTCCTCAACTTTTTGAGGATGAAAGCTCTTCCGAAGCTAGTGATGATGACTTACTTCAAAGAGGTGACCAAGAAATCACTCAAAACGATAAATTATTTGAAGAAGAAAACACGGAAGAAGATTTTGAAATTCCTGCTTTTTTGAGAAGACAAAAATTTTAATGATTGAATTAAACAAGTATGAAAGTTCCCAAATCATCACTGGATTTTACTCATTATCCAGTGATGTTAAACGAGGTTACTAATATTTGTAATCCTAAAGAAGGCGAAAGTTTTATTGACTGTACATTTGGAGGTGGCGGTTATTCTAATGCTTTGCTAAAGTATCCAAATACAAAAGTATTCGCGCTTGATAGAGATAACTCTGTTTTAACAAAAGCAATTAAAATTAATAAAAAATACTCTAAGAGATTTTCATTTCATAACGAAAAGTTTAGCAATTTAGATAAAATCTTTAATAAAGATCTACAAGCTGACGCGATTATTTTTGATTTAGGACTATCGTCAATACAATTGCTAGATATGAAAAGAGGCTTTTCTTTTAAATCAAAAGAAAAAATTGACATGAATATGGGGTTATCTTCTATTTCAGCGGAGGAAATAATAAATAAATGTGATGAAAAAAGCTTAAAAATGATAATAAAAGTTTTTGGTGAAGAAAAAGAAGCATCGAAAATTGTAAAAAATATTATTAAAGAGAGAAAATTAAAAAAAATATCTAAAGTCTCAGACTTAGTTAAAATAATTGAAAAAAGTAAAAAAAAAAATTATTTAAAAAAAATAAATGTATGCACTAAAACATTCCAAGCTTTAAGAATATTTGTTAATAAAGAAATTTCAGAATTAATCGAAGGAATAATCAAAGCTACTAAACTAGTAAAACCAGGAGGCAAAATAATAGTTGTTAGTTTTCACTCTATTGAAGATAAAATAGTAAAATATTATTTTAGCAATTATTCCAAAGATAAATCAAAGCCATCTAGATATTTCCCAGAAAAAAATAGTGAGAAAGATGAAATTTTTTTTGAGGCTTATAAAAACAAATTACTCAAACCATCTGAAAAGGAAGTTAAAGATAATTTCCCCTCGAGATCAGCGAAATTAAGATATGTAACTAGAAATAATAATATTTTTACTGATCCTATTGATTTTAGAAACAAATTTAAAAAATACCTAAAAGTAGAAAAAATAAATGTTTAAAAAAAAAATCATATTGTCCATGATAATATTTTTAACTTTGATGATTTTTACTTCAATTTTAAAAACTCAAACAAGAATATTAGAAAAAAAAATTTTTTCTTATCAAAAAAGAATTTCTAGCTTAAATAATAATATATATGAAGCTCAGATAGACTATCACTATCTCTCATCACCTTCTTTGATTTCTGAAAAAATTCTTAGTTATAGCGATGATAATTATCATAGCATTAAATATTCAGAAATCTATTTTAGTGTTAATCAATTTTTAAAAGATAAAATAAAATTTACCAAGATGCATAAATGAAAAAATATAAAAAAAAGAATAAAAATTTAAATAAAAATCAAAGAAGTTTTTATTTTGAAGATTATTTAGAAACAAATCAAAAGCAAAGAAAATTTTTAAAATCTTATATTTCAGAAGATAGAATATATGTTTTATTTTTTTTTTTCGTATGTTTAATACTAACTTTCACAATTAAAATAACAGCTATTTCACTCCAAACTCCAAAATTTTTAGAAGTTGCAAAAAATGATTATAAATTTTTACCTTTAAGAAGAGATATTGTCGATAGAAATGGAATATTAATTTCAAGAAATATTAAAGCATATCATGCAGGTATAAGACCAAGCCTTATAAAAGATAAAGAAAAATTTTTATTAAAAATTAAACTTAATTTTCCACAAATATCACAAAATTATTTAAAAGAACGAATATCTAAAAATAAGTTTTTTTATTTAAAAAAAAGAATTACTGAAAAAGAAAAAAATACATTATGGTCTATGGCTGAAAAAGCAATTATCTTCGAGTCCTATCAAGCGAGAATATATCCACATGCTGAATTATTTAGTCACGTTCTTGGTCAAATAGATAACGATAATTATGGTGTGTCAGGTGTTGAAAAATATTTTGATAAAAATCTTAAGGATTACCAAATGATTAATACTCCACTAACTTTAACACTTGATACTAATGTTCAATTTTTTATAAAGAATGAATTAGCAAGAGCCTTAGAAAATTTTAAGTCACCTGGAGCTGCCGGACTGTTAATGGATATAAATTCTGGTGAAATTTTATCTTTAGTTTCATTACCTGATTATAATATTAATTTAAGAAAAAATATTTTTAGCAATGAATATACAAATAAAATTTCAAAAGGATTATATGAGCTTGGATCTGTCTTTAAAACTTTTACAGTAGCTTTAGCAATTGATGAAAAATTATTAACAGAAAATACTGAAATCAAAAATATTACTAGAACAATTAAATGTTCAAAATATGAAATATCAGACATCCATGATTTTCCAAAAAATATGACAGTAGAAGATATTTTAATACAATCTTCTAACATTGGAGCAATTAAAATTGCAAGAAAGATAGGAGAAGAAAAGTTTAAAAAATTTTTAAATAATTTACAATTATTAGAAGCTCCAAAAATTGAAATTGATGAGGTAAGCACACCTAAAAATATTAAGTGGAATAAATGTAAACTTGAGACAATATCATTCGGGCATGGAATTATGACTACACCACTTCAAGTAGCTTCAGCTTATTCTACAATTACTAATGGAGGATATTTAATTAAACCTACTCTTTATAAAAAAAAAAATGACATTAAAGTAAATTTAGAAAGAGTTATCACCGAAACTACTAGTAAGAAAATGAATAAAATTTTAAGAAAAGTCGTAACTCATGAAAAGGGTACAGCAAGTCTAGCAGACATATTCGGATATTCAGTTGCTGGTAAAACTGGCACTGCTCAAAATTATAAAAAACAAGATGAAAATATTAATACTTTTATTTCAATCTTCCCTTCTGAAAAACCAAAGTATATTTTACTTGTAATGCTCGATAATCCAAAACCTGCTCCAGACTTAGTGTATAATTATCGAGGCAATCTTATAAAGGTTAACAGAAATGAAGCCGGGTGGAATGCAGTGTATACAGCTGGCAAAATTATAGAAAAAATTGGACCTATTTTAGCCATAAATAACAACGAGGTTTACAGCAACCATGTTGTTAAAAAATCTAATTAAATTACCATCGAAGAAGATTACGCCAATCGATATAAAAGGATTAGCACTCGATAGTCGTAAAATTAAAAAAGGATATTTATTTTTTGCTTTGAAGGGAGACAATTACAATGAAGAAAAATTTATAAAAGAAGCAGAAAAAAATGGAGCAGCAGCAATTATATCGTCAAAAAAAATTAAGACAAAAAATTGTAATATACCTTTAATAAAAGTTAGTAAAATTAGAGAAGAGCTAGGAAACATTTGTAAAAAATTTTATAAACATAAACCCAAAAATATAATAGCAGTAACCGGCACAAACGGGAAGACATCAGTTGCTGATTTTTTTCATCAAATATTATCAATGAATAATGTTCCAGTTGCGTCTATAGGAACTCTAGGAATAAAAAAAAAAAATAAATTTAAAAAACTTAACCTTACTAGTCCAGATATTATTTCACTGCACAAAGAATTAGCGGATTTAAAAAAATCAAATATTGATAATGTTATAATTGAGACATCTAGTCATGGATTAATTCAAGGAAGAATAAACGAGATAAATTTTAAAGCAGGAATATTTACAAATCTAAGTCATGATCATTTAGATTATCATAAGTCCTTAAAAGATTATCTTAAAGCCAAAATGATTTTATTCTCTAAATTATTGAAAAAAAATTCCTATATAATATCTGATAAGCAGTTAAAAGAATTTTCAATTTTAAAAAAAATATCTAATAAAAGAAAATTAAAGTTAAAAACAATAGATCAATTTATTTTAAATGAAAAAAATTTACCAAAAAAAATAATCGGGTCTTTTCAAAAAAAAAATTTACTCATGTCTTGTTTAGCTGCTCAATTATGTGGAATTTCAAAAAAAAAAATATTCTATACGATTAAAAAGATAAATAATGTAAAAGGAAGATTACAATTTATAAAAAAATTACCTAATCAAGCTAAAATATATATTGACTATGCCCATACTCCTCATGCTTTAGAAGTTGTTCTAGAGTCTTTGTTAGATAATTATAAAAATAATTTAACATTAGTTTTTGGTTGCGGTGGAGAGAGAGATAAAAAGAAAAGACCTATGATGGCGAAAATTGCCAAAAAATATTGTAATAAAATTTACATCACCGATGATAATCCAAGAAACGAAAATGCAAAAAAGATTAGAAAAGAAATTATAAAGTATCTTAAAAATGATTATTTAGAAATAGGAAATCGTTCAAAAGCTATTCATCATGCAATAAAAAATTCTTCATATAATGAAATAATTTTAATAGCTGGGAAAGGACATGAGAATTACCAAGATTATGGAAGAAAAATTTTAAACATTTCTGATGAAAAAATAATTAAAAAAATTTTTTTAGAAAATTTTAAATTTAAAAAAACACTTAATGAGTATACTTGGAATTCAGATATTTTAAAAAAAATTCTTAATACAAAAAAAAAATACGAATTTAGAGGAGTTTCAATTAATTCAAAAACTTTAAAAAAAGGAAATTTATTTATAGCTATCAAAGGTAAAAATAAAAATGGAAATGATTTTATTCCTCAAGCAATAAAAAGAGGTGCAAAATTTTGTGTAACATCTAAAAATAGCAAGGGTAAAAAATTAATAAAATATGACGATAATTTTCAATTTCTAAATAAATTAGCTAAATTTAAAAGAGAAAAGTCAAAAGCTAAAATAATTGCTGTGACTGGTAGTTCTGGAAAAACTACAGTAAAGAATCTTTTAGGAAATTTGCTTAGATTATATGATAGTACTTATTACTCTCCGAATTCATATAATAATCATTATGGCGTGCCTTTAAGTTTGTCTAATTTAGAATTTCATCACAAATATGGTGTTTTTGAAATCGGTATGAGTAAAAAGGGTGAAATTCATAAATTATCAAAAATTGTAAGGCCGGATATAGCTATCATTACCAATATTTCTGAAGCTCATATTGAAAATTTTAAAAATATTAAAGAAATTGCAAAGGCTAAAGGAGAAATAATTAATAATATTACAGAGAACGGCTTATTAATTCTTAATAGAGATGACAAATTTTTTAATTATTTTAGTCGGTTAGCAATTAAAAAAAGAATTAAAATTATATCTTACGGATTGTCAAAAAAAGCTGACGTTTATCTTTTTAAAAAATTAAATTTTAAAAAAAGTACCTCTTACACTATAAAAATATTTAATCGAACTTTTAAAATTAATGATAATAATTTAAATATATTTAGTATTTTAAGTTCTCTTTGCTTAGCCCATTACTTAAATTTGAATTTAAAAAAAACTATCAAATTTTTAGACAATGTCAGCCCATTTAATGGAAGAGGGCAACATCATGTAATTAATAGATTTCACACTAAATTCAATTTAATTGATGAAAGTTATAATGCGAATCCATCTTCAGTAAAAAATGCCATTTTAAATTTTTCAAAAAAAATACTTAAACCTTCAAAAAAATATTTGTTGTTAGGTGACATGTTAGAATTAGGCTCTAAATCAGTTCATTATCATGAAAATTTGTCTAAATTGATAAATAATAGTGATATAAATAAAATTTTTGTAATTGGGGATAAAATATTACACACATATTCTAAAATTAAGAAAATTAAACAAGGAAATATTTTACAACATCTTGAAGATTTCGACGATATTTTTTCAAAATTAATTAAAAAAAATGATTATTTAATGATAAAAGGATCCAACGCTACTGGTTTAAACAAGTTGTCATATAATATTATTAAAGGAGCAAAAAATGCTGTTTAGTTTATTTACTTCATTAGTTGAATCGTATTCTTTTTTAAATGTTTTTAAGTATTTAACATTTAGAACAGGATTATCAGTTATGACATCTTTAGTGATTGTTTTTTTAGTAGGAGGGCCACTTATTAGAATTTTTTCAAAAAATCAAATATCAGGTCCAATTAGACAAGACGGGCCAATCGATCATATAATTAAAAAATCTGGGACACCTACTATGGGTGGACTAATAATAATTATTGGAATTATTGGTAGCACTTTATTGTGGGCAGATTTAACAAATATATTTATTTGGACTTTAATTTTTGTTTCTTTGAGTTTAGGTATTTTAGGATTTGTTGATGACTTATTAAAAATTAAGTATGAAAATTCAAGAGGGTTAAGTTCAAAATATAAATTTTTAGGACAATTGCTAATCAGCTTAATTGCAATATTAATTTTAATAAATTATTCCAATCATCAATATTTATATAATTTATATTTTCCTTTTTTTAAAAATTTAGTAGTTCAAATGGGGTTATTCTTCATTCCTTTTGCATTATTTGTAATAATTGGTTCTTCAAATGCAGTAAATCTAACAGATGGTCTTGACGGTTTAGCTACAGTGCCTGTAATGTTAGTCGCATTATCTTTTACTCTTATAAGCTACATTGTCGGAAACACAATATTTTCTGAATATTTACAACTTCAATATATACCAGATGTTGGAGAGCTTTCTATTTTTTGTGGATCAATTGTTGGATCTTGTCTAGGGTTTCTTTGGTACAATGCTCCTCCTGCAAAAATATTTATGGGAGATACTGGATCATTGTCTTTAGGAGGATCTTTGGCAGCTGTAGCAATAATAGTTAAACACGAAATAGTTTTAGCTATTGTAGGAGGCTTATTTGTTTTAGAAACTATATCAGTTATTATTCAAGTAATTTCTTTTAAATTAACCGGAAAAAGAGTTTTTATGATGGCGCCTATACATCATCATTTTGAGAAAAAAGGATGGGCTGAGTCTACTATAGTTATAAGATTTTGGATTATTGCTATTATTTTGGCTCTAATAGGATTAGCTACTCTAAAATTACGTTAATTAATGATTTCTATAAAAAATTTAAAAGACAAAAAATTTGCTATTTATGGGGTTGGCATAACTGGACTATCTGTAATTAAATTTTTTAAAAAAAAAAAATTTTAATAACTATCTAGCTTGGGATGACAGTAAAAATAAAAGAAATTTATTAAAAAAAAAAACAAGTTTGAAAAAATTCATAAAATTTTTAAAGGGTGCTGATTATATAATTATAAGTCCTGGTATAAATATGCAAAAATTAGAAATCTCCAAACATCTATTAAAAAATAAGACAAAAATTATTACAGATATAGATTTATTTTATTTAATATACCCCACGACTACAACTATTGCAGTTACAGGAACTAATGGTAAATCAACAACTTGTAAAATACTTCAATTTATATTGAAAAAAAATAATTTTAACGTTTTGTTAGGGGGAAATATAGGTAAGCCACTATTAAGTCTTAGTATTAAAAATAATTCTATTGTAATTATTGAAATATCATCATTTCAATTATTTTATGCAAAATATATAAAACCTACTTATGCTTTAATGTTAAATATTACTAAAGATCATCTTGACTGGCATAAGAACATGCAAAATTATATTAAATCAAAATTAAAAATTTTCCAAAATCAAAATAAAAGAAATTTTGCTTTAGTTAACCTCAATTATGCTAAATTTTTTAAACAAAAAAAATTTTTAGCTAAATTAAAAATTATAAATGATAAATCTTTTTTTAAACTTAAAAGCAAAATTAAAAATCAATATTTGATATCTGATTCTAACTTAAAAAACTTGTCTTTTGTGTATGAAATTTCTAAAATATTTCATATAGAAAAAAATTTTTTTAGTTTGCTTACTAAGTTTAAAGGCTTACCTCACAGACATGAATTATTTTTTAAAAAAGGTAATATAAAATTTATTAATGACTCAAAAGCAACCGGATTTGAGGCATGTAAAACTGCTTTACAAAGTAATAAAAATATACTTTGGATAGTTGGAGGATTGCCAAAAAAAGGAGATAAATTTAATTTATTAAAATTAAAAAAAAATATTATTCAAACTTACATAATAGGCAAGCATATTAGTTTTTTTAAAAATCAAATAAAAGATCATATTAAATATAAAATTGAAAAAAATTTAAATAAGGCTGTCAAATCAGCATTGAATGATAGTCAGTCGATTTTAAATAAACCGATAACAATTTTATTTTGTCCTGCGTCAGCATCATATGATCAATTTAATAATTTCAGCGAAAGAGGTAATGAATTTAAAAGGTTAGTAAAACTTTATGCAAATAGATATATTCAAAGATAAATTAGATAATTATTGGAGAAACATAGATAAAAAGATTTTTTTTACTTTTGTAATATTGTTTACCTTGGGTGTTTTTTTTTCACTATCATCTACATCTTCTCTAGCAGGAGAAAGATTAAATAAAGATTATTATTTCTTTTTTTCTAAACATTTAATTTTTACAATTATTGCTTTAATAGTTATGTTATTTTTTTCATATATTGAAACGAATACTATTAAAAAGTTAACAATTCCTATTTTTCTAATATTGTTAATTTCCATGTTTTTAGTCCCTTTATTTGGTGTCGAGGTAAAAGGCTCAAAGCGTTGGTTAGATTTATACTTTTTTCGATTGCAGCCTGTAGAAATATTAAAGCCTTTTTTTATTTTAATGACTGTCAAGATATTAACATGGAACTCAATCAAAACTTCTAATTTTTCTTATGCTCTAAGTTTTTTATTATTATTATTTATTATTGTTCTTCTGATAAATCAGCCTGACTTTGGTCAGTCAATATTAATTCTTGGAACTTGGATTTCTATAATTTTTATCTCTGGAATAAATTTAGTTTATATATTCTCTTTCATTTTATGTTCTTTAATATCAATAATTTTACTGCTTTTTATCTTCAGAGAAAAATTTGGTTACATTATTAATCGTCTGAATTCTTTTTTAGACCCATCTAAAGGTGATAGTTTTCAATCTCAAAAAGCATTAGATGCAATCAAACAAGGAGGTTTAAAAGGTCAAGGTATGGGGGAAGGCACATTAAAAGATAATGTTCCAGAAGCTCATACAGACTATATAATTGCAGTGATTGCTGAGGAATTTGGATCTATAATGTCTGTATTAATAATTGTCTTATTTCTTTATATTGCTTTTCGAATAATCAAAGTAACAGTTTTAGAAAATGATAAAAATATAAAAATTTCATTATGCGGCTTTTCTACAATATTAATTTTTCAGACTTTTATTCATGTCGGTGTTAACACAAGCTTACTACCTACAACTGGGATGACATTACCTTTTCTTAGTTATGGTGGATCCTCCTTAATCGGTAGCTCAATTTTAGCTGGAATAATATTAAATTTTACAAAAAAAAGATTTATCTTAAATGAAATTTAAAAAAAAATTATTAATTGCTACAGGTGGAACAGGAGGACATATTTTTCCTGCTTATGCTTTAGGAAAATTTTTTTTAAAAAAAAATTTTTCTGTAAAAATTATTACTGATAAACGAGGCTCCAAATTTCTTAAAAATTATCAAGATATTGATTTGACTACAATTAATTCATCAACAATTTACAGTAAAAATTTTTTAATAGTAATATTTTCTTTCTTAAAAATAATATTGGCTACGATAAAATCCTTGATAATTTTAATTAAATTTAAGCCAAAAATAGTTTTTGGTATGGGCGGTTATTCATCTTTTCCAATTTGCATTGCAGCTAAAATTTTACAGATTCCTTTTATAATTTATGAAAATAATACATGTATTGGAAGAACCAATAAGTTTCTATTACCTTTATCTCAAAAATTATTTGTTTCTTACGACGATTTAGAAGGCATAAATAAAAAATATAAAGATAAAATAGTCAAAATTGGAAATATTCTTAGAGATGAAATTTTTGACTTTAAAGATGATTCAAAAAAATCGGATAACGATAAAATAGGTTTTCTAATATTAGGAGGCAGCCAGGCAGCTAAATCTTTTGGTGAAAAACTTCCTTATATATTTAAAAGATGTTCTCAGTTTGGAATTAAGTTAAAAGTTTATCAACAATGTCTTCCTAGTCAAAAAAAATTTTTACAAGATTTTTACAATCAATTAAATATTGAAAATGAAATTTTTAACTTTAGTAAAGATCTTACGAAATACTTTAAAAAAATAAATTTAGCCATAACTAGAGCAGGTTCATCAATGTTAGCAGAACTTTTAAATTGTAATATTCCCATTATATCAGTTCCTTTGCCTAGCTCTGCAGATAATCATCAATTAAAAAACGCCAATTATTTTGAGAAAAAAGGTTATGGAATTATGATTGAAGAAGACAAAATTGAAAATAATTTATTTCCATTGATAAAATTAATGCATAAAGATAAAAAATTATTAAAAAAAATTAAAAGTAAGCAAAAAGAACACACAGATAGAGAAGTATTTAAAAGAATATTTGGACAAACAAAAAAATATTTAAATGAATAAAATAAATATTGGAAATAAAGAAATAATTCACTTTATAGGTATAGGAGGGATAGGTATGAGTGGACTAGCCCAAATAATGAAAGTAATGGGTTTTAACGTCCAAGGAAGTGATATTTCTAAAAATAAAAATATAGAAAATTGTAAAAAACTTGGTATTAAAATTTTTTTTGGACATGTAAAAAAAAATGTTTCAAAAGCGACAATTATTGTTAAATCATCAGCAATAATAAAATCAAATATTGAATTAATCGAGTCTTATAAAAAAAAACTACCTATTTATGAAAGAGCAGAAATGTTAGCAAATATTGTTGCCCTAAAAAAAAATATTATAATTACCGGTTCTCATGGGAAAACAACCACTACTTCGCTAGTTGCAAAAATTTTGTCTGAAGCAAAATTAGATCCTACTATAATAAATGGAGGAGTAATAAACTCTATTAAAAATAACGCAAAATTTGGAAGAGGGCAGTGGGCGGTATTAGAAGCTGACGAGTCCGATGGGAGTTTTCTTAAACTTCCAATTAATTACTCAGTGGTAACAAATTTGGATAATGAACATTTAGACTATTATAAAAATTACGAAAATTTAAAGAATTCATTTATCAAATTTATCAATAATACACCACCAATTGGAAAGTCTATAGTTTGTCTAGATGATTTAAATCTTAGAAATATTTTGAAAAAAATTAAAATTAAGAATTTTTTAACCTATGGATTTAACGAACGGTCAAATTATCAAATTACTAACCTCAAATATAAATTAGGATATATGCAATTCAATATCAAAATAAGAAGACACGGTTTTAAAAAAATAGTTATAAAAAATATTTTTTTAAATTTAATTGGAAAGCACAATGTTTTAAATGCAACATCTGCAATTGCAATATGTTTAAATTTGGGTGTAAAAATAGAAACTATTAAAAGATCTTTAAAAAATTTTTCTGGTGTTCAGAGACGATTAACAAAAATATTCAATAAGGATAGAAAAGAATTTTATGATGATTATGCTCATCACCCGACTGAGATAAAAGCAGTTCTAGAAGGTTTGCGTAAAGTATATAAGAATAGAAAGATAATATCTGTTTTTCAACCTCATCGATATTCTAGGGTAAAGAATTTAAAAAAAGAATTTTCTATGAGCTTTTCTAAAGCAGATAAAGTTATATTATGCCCTATATACGCAGCCGGTGAAAAAAAAGACAAAAAATATGATCACAAACAATTTGCAAGACAAATATCAATTAATTCTAAAGTTCAAATAATATATATTCAGAATGAAGATCAATTAAAAAGGTATCTTCAAAAAAATTTAATAGCTAATGAGATTATTATTGGTATGGGAGCGGGAAGTATTTCTAAATGGATGCAAGAATTAAAATTGAAATTATGATAATTAATTAATAACATGAATTTTAATATTTTTAAAAACGAAAGTTTATCTAAATATAACTGGTTTAATTTGGGAGGCCCAGCAGAATTTTTTTTTAAACCAACCTCAGAAGAAGAGTTAAGAGCATTTTTATTACAAAATACAAAAAAAATTAATATTATTGGCGCTGGTTCAAACTTACTTATAAGAGACGGTGGTTTAAAAGGAGTAACGATAAAACTTGGATCAAAATTTTCCCAAATAAAATTATTAAAAAATAACATTATAGAAGCTGGGTCCTCAACATTAGATAGAAAAATTTCAGATTTTGCTTTGACTAATAGTTTAAGTTCGATGGAATTTTTATCATGCATACCAGGTTCAATTGGAGGAGGAGTAAAAATGAATAGCGGGTGTTATAATGAGGATATTTCACAAATTTTTGTTTCTTTAGACGGTATAGATGATAAAGGAAAATTAATAACAATTTCAAATGATGAGTTAAAATTTAAATATAGAGGATGCAATCTCTCAGAAAATTTAATAATTCTAAGAGTAAGACTTCAAGGAACATCCTCTAAAAAAGAATTAATTCAACAAAAACAACTTAGACTTCTAGAAAAAAAAAAAGAGTCTCAACCAAGCAAAATCAAAACTTGTGGAAGTACCTTTAAAAATCCAAATCAAAAAAAAGCTTGGCAATTAATTAAAGAGTCAAATAGTCATCAATTATCTTTTGGTGATGCACAAATTTCAAAAAAACACTGTAATTTTTTCATAAATAATGGAAATGCTACATCATTTGAAATAGAAGAGTTAATAAAGAAAGTTAAAAAAAAAGTTTTTGAAAAAACTGGAGTAAATTTAGAGTTAGAAATAAAAGTTATTGGAATTCAGAATTAAAAATGAAAATTAAAAAAGTATTAGTAGTACTTGGGGGGAATTCAAGAGAAAGAAACGTTAGTTTAGATACAGGCAAAGCATGTATTGGCGCTCTCAAAAATTTAGGTTATAAAGTGGTAACATTTGATCCATCGAAACAAATGTTAAACGAAATAAATAAATTAAAAGTTGACGTAATATTTAATGCACTTCATGGAAAAGATGGAGAAGATGGAAACATCCAAAGCTACTTTGAATATCTTAAAATCCCTTATACGCATTCTGGGGTAATATCTTCTATGACTTGTATGGATAAAGAAATATCAAAAGAATATTTTAAAAAATATAAAATTTTAACTCCAAAATTTTTTCTTATAAATAAATATAATTTTCAAAATAAAAATTTAAAATATCTTCTGAAAAAAAATAAATTGAATTTTCCCATTGTAGTAAAACCAACCAATGAAGGTTCTAGCATTGGGGTTAAAATATGTAAAAACTATAAAAAACTTCAAAGTGAAATAAAAATTCTTATTAAAGTTTATGACAATTTAATGATTGAAAAATATATCGGTGGTCAAGAAATACAAGTAGCTGTTATGAATGGTAAATCTTTGGGAGCTATAGAGTTAAAACCAAAAAGAGGTTTTTATGACTATAAAGCCAAATATTATAAGTCCGCAAAAACAGAGCATATATTACCTGCTAATATCTCCAAGAAGAATAATACAGATATAAAAAAAATTTCAGAAAAAGTTTACAAAATTTTAAATTGTAGGGGAGTAACTCGATGTGATTTTAAATTGTTTAAAAATAAGTTTTATCTATTAGAAATAAATACTCAACCAGGAATGACAGACTTATCTCTTGTTCCAGAAATAGCAAGGTTCAAAGGTATTTCATTTAATAAATTAATAGAAAAAATAATTTCCGATGCAAGTCTTAATAAATGATTAATAGTTTGAAAATTTTGTGTTATTTAATGCTTTTAATTTCATTTTCAACTTATTCACCTAAAATTAAAGAAGTAAATAAGAGCTTCCTGTTTCCTATCAAATATATTGAAATTGAAAATATTAAAATAGTAAATAAAAAACAACTTTTAATAGATTTACAAACTCTAGAAGGAACAAGTTTGTTATTTTTAAACTATGAAATTTTAAAAAAAAATTTAGAATTAGCAGATTATATATCAAGTTTTAAAATAAAAAAAATTTACCCAAATAAAATAAAGATTTATATTACAGAAAAATCTCCTGTAGCCATTTATATTGATGGAAAAAAAAAATTTTATATTTCTGAACGAGGGGATTTTATGCAATATAAACCAATTACTGAATTAGTTGATCTCCCGATAATACTAGGCAAAAATATGAAATTTGGTAATTTTTTTAATGATCTTAAAATAATAAAGTTTCCATTAGATAAAGTAAAATCATATCAATATTTTGCAATAGGAAGATGGGATATTATATTAAAAAATAAAAAAATTATAAAACTACCTCAAAATAATTATATTTCAGCTTTAAAAAATTTTGTTAAACTTCAACAAAATAAAAATTTTCAAAATTATCAAATTTTTGACTTCAGAATAAAAGATCAGTTGATTTTAAAATAATATGGAAATAGATAAACCTTTTTTAATTTTAGAAATAAACGATGAACGCTTTATTTTTTTAATAATAAAATATAATTCTGACTTAGAATATGAAGTCATATTTTCAAAATCTATTTTAGCCGGAGGAGTTAACGAGGGAAGAATAATAGATATAAAAACATCGGCTGAAATATTAAAAAAAAATTTAATTGAAATAGAAAAAAAAATTAATTTTATTATTAAAGATATAGTAATTATAAATTCTCAAAAAAATTATAGTTGCATTAATATCTCTGGATACAAAAATCTTAGAGGTTCTCAAATTCTTAAAGATGATATCTCATATTTAATTAACAATATTAAAAATTTAATAGTAAATAATGCTAGTCAAAAATCACTTATTCATTTGTTTAATTCAAATTATTATTTAGATAACTCTAAATTAGACAACCTGCCCATAGGACTGTATGGTAATTTTTATAATCATCATTTAACTTTTTTTTTACTACCAAAAAATGATATAAAAAATTTACAAATAGTTCTAAACAAATGTAATTTATCGTTAGATAGAATAGTTTTAAAAAACTTTACAAAAGGGATTATAAAAATTAAAGAAAATCCTAAAGTTGATAGTTTTTATATTATCTATATTGGAAAAACGAGTAGTAATGTAGTTCTATTTGAAGATTCCTCATTAGTCTACTCTGAAGAATTTTCTTTTGGAAGCAATATAATTATGAAGGATGTTTCAAAAGTTTGTAAATTAGAACTAAATTTGATCGAAAAAATATTTGACGAAATAAATTTTGATAAATTAGATTCTACTAATAACGAATACTTAAAAGAAAGTTTTTTTAAGCATCAACCATATAGAAAAATTAGTCTTTCCCATTTAAAAGATATTGTTCAAGCTAGAGTAGATGAAATGATTAATTTAATTTATTTAAACAATATTAATTTAAGAAACACTTATAAAAAAGGAAGAAAAATTTATCTTAAATTAGTCGATCAAAATGTTAATAAAAATTTAAAAGTAACATTTACTAAAAATTTTTTAAATTATAAAAATGAGATTATTTTTTGTGACTCGACCCAAGATGAACAACTTAAGCCTTCCCTGGGAGCCGCAGAATTAATTGGAAAAGGATGGCATAAAGAGGCTATTCCAATAATACATTCAAAAAAATCATTAATTTCTAGGATTTTTTCGTTTATTTTTGAATAAAAGTGAACTTGTATTTTTTTGAAACATTAGTTGTTTTAAACTTTTTCCTCAAACTTTGTATAAACCAGCATGCAAGAATTAAATCAAAAAACAATACTTAAACCAATATCTTTTGAAGGATCAGGTCTACATTCAGGTAAACCTTGCAATGTTAAATTATTACCAGCATTAGATAATGTAGGAATAGTTTTTAAAAGAGTAGATTTAAAAGAAAATAATTTAATTAAAGCTTGTTATAAAAATGTTTCTTCAGCCAAACTTTGTACAACTTTAAAAAATTCAAATGGAGCAGAAGTCTCTACAGTCGAACATCTTATGGCAGCATTCTATATTACCGGCATAGATAATGTTACTGTAGAAATAAATAATTCTGAACTCCCTATAATGGATGGTTCTTCTAAAGACTTTGTAAATTTAATAGAGAAATCTGGTTTAAAAACTTTGAATTCAAAAAGAAAATTTCTTAAAATTTTAAAAACTGTTGAATTAAAAGATGGAGAAAAAAGTATTTCTATTGAAAAAAGTGACAGTGGACTCAATGTGAATTTTGAACTGGGTTATGATAATAAAATTATCGGCAATCAGAAAAATGAAGTTAAATTTAATGAACAAGATTTAAATGATGTTTATACATCAAGAACTTTCTGCTTATTTGAAGACATAGAAAAAATTAAAAAAAATGGCCTAGCAAAAGGTGGCTCATTAGAAAATGCTATAGTTGTTAAAGATAAAGAAATTATGAATAAGGGAGGATTAAGAAATAAAAAAGAATTTGTGAATCATAAAATTTTAGATCTAGTAGGAGATTTTTTATTATCAGGTTACAGAATTTTAGGTAGCGTAAAATGTTTGCAGGGAGGACATCAATTAAGCAACACATTTCTTAAAAAACTATTAGAAGATAGATCTAATTTTATAGAAATTACGTCAAACAGCATTAATTTAATTAAAAAAGATTTCAAAACTTCAATAAACAAGCTTGCAGTTAACGCCTAAATAAATTCTAAGAAATTTACCAAATTAGTTAAATTTGATATATGTCTATGTAATTCATGTATCAAAAAATATTATATTTTTTTATAATAATCTTTCTTCTGTTCGCTTGTACGAAAGAAAAAAACGTAATAGTAAAACCATCTGAAGCAGATAAATCATTTGAAGTTTATAATGAAGCAATAGAAAGCATGAACGAAGGAGATTATTTTTATGCTTCAAAAAAATTTGCAGAAGCTGAAAATATTTTACCTAGAGTTGAATATTCATCACAGGCTCTAATTATGTCTAGTTACTGTCTTTATTTAATAAATTTTTATGACGAAGCTATAACAAAACTTAATAGTTATATTAAAAAATATCCAGCGAGCAAAGATATTCAATACGCTCACTACCTTATTTCTATATCTACTTATGAGCAAATATTAGATGAAAAAAAAGATATAACCCCTCTCCTAAAATCAAAAGAAAATATGAATATTTTTTTAAAAAAATATTCAGGATCTGAATACGCACTAGACCTTAAATTTAAATTAGATTTGATAAATAATCAATTAGCTGCAAAAGAATTGTACGTAGCTAAGTATTATATAGAGACAAAAAAATGGATTCCTGCAATCAATAGACTAAAAAATATTGTTGAAGATTATGATGAAACAATATTTGTTGAAGAAGCATTACATAGACTTGTAGAAACTTACTACAAAGTTGGTTTAATAAATGAAGCCAAAGAGGTAGCAAGTATATTAGGATATAACTATAATTCTAGTGAATGGTATAAACAATCTTTTAAAGTGCTAAATAAAAATTATAATGTACCTAAAATTAAAAAGAAAAAGAAAAATAATTTAATAACAAGAACAATTAAAAAAATATTAAATTAATTAAAATGAACAAATCCCGTAAAGAAATATTAAAAAAATATAAAGAAAATATAAAACTAATAGATAAACATAATAGATTATATCATAATGAAGATGCACCATTAATTTCAGATTTTGAGTACGATGAACTTAAAAAAGAGACAATTTTACTTGAAAAGAACAATAAATTTTTAAGTAAATATAATTCTGTTTCAGATCAAGTTGGCACAGCTCCTAATAATAAATTTAAAAAAGTTAAACATTTGAAACCAATGCTATCTTTATCTAATGCTTTTGATGTCAATGATATTAGTGATTTCACAAATAAAATTAATAATTTTTTAAATTTAAAAAAACAAGTAATTGAATTTTCATGTGAACCAAAAATTGATGGAATATCTGCCTCTTTAACTTATGAAAGTGGAAAGCTTACTAAAGGTTTATCTCGAGGTGATGGAGTTTTAGGAGAAGACATTTTACAGAATTTAAAAACCATAAAGGAAATTCCACAAAGAATTAATGATCAATATGTTCCTAAAATTTTAGAGATAAGAGGAGAGGTATATATAGGTAAAAAAGATTTTGATAAAATCAAACACAATTTTGCGAATCCAAGAAATGCAGCTGGAGGATCATTAAGACAAAAAAATCCTAAAGAGACAGCTAAGATACCTTTAAAATATTTTGCTTATGGTTTTGGCGTCATTGATCCTCCAATTTTTAAAACACAATCAAATTTTATTAATAAAATTAAAAGTTGGGGTTTTTTGGTAAATCCATTTAATAAAGTGGTTAAGGGTATAAATGAAATGGAAAAAGAACATAAATTTATTGAAAAGAAAAGACCATCTTTAGATTATGATATTGACGGATTAGTTTATAAGGTAAATGACTTAGATCTTCAGTCTAGACTTGGCAATACCGCTAGCTCTCCTAGATGGGCTACTGCTTATAAATTTTCCTCAGAACAAGCTTATACAAAAATAAAAGACATAGTTATACAAGTGGGTAGAACAGGAGCCATTACTCCAGTTGCAAAAGTACAACCAGTGACAGTAGGCGGAGTAGTTGTTTCTAATGCAACTCTTCACAATGAAGATGAAATTAAAAGAAAAGACATTCGTATAGGTGATACTATTAAGGTCCAAAGAGCTGGAGACGTTATTCCCCAGGTAATTTCTGTAGATAGTTCTAAGAGAGAAAAAAATAGTAAAAAGTATATATTTCCTAAAAAATGTTTGTGTGGATCTATCACCTATAAAGAAATAAGTGCTTCAACAAATAAAGAAGATGCAGTTAGAAGATGTACTAAAGGATATGAGTGTAATTTTATTGCAAAAGAAAAATTGAAACACATAGTTTCCAAAGAAGCTTTCAATATTGACGGGTTAGGTAAAAAAGTTATCGATCAACTTTGGAATTTAAAATTTATTAATAAACCTGCAGATATATTTGAATTAAATTATGATAAAATCCTTAATCTTGAAGGCTGGGGAAAAACTTCAATAAAAAATTTGTATACCGCAATTAATGAAGCAAAAAATATTTCTTTGAATAGATTTATTTATTCAATAGGAATTCGACATATAGGTCAAGAAAATGCAAAGATTTTAGCAGGGTATTTTATTTCAGTAGATAAATTTGCAGATTTATTTTTAAAACATAAGCGACGAGAATTATTAGCAAATCTCGTTGAACTAGATGGAATTGGTGAAACTCAGATTAAATCAATGCAAAATTTCTTTGAGTCAGAGAGCAATGTGACTGTAGTAAAATCATTACTGAAAAAACTAACAATCAAAAATTTTATTAAATTGACTAAGAAAGGTAAATTCTCCAATAAAAATCTAATGTTCACAGGATCATTTAAAAAAACCAGCAGATCTGAAGCTAAAGAATTAGCAGAAAAAAATGGTGCAAAAGTGCTCGGAACAGTTTCTAAAAAGTTAGATTTTTTAATAGTTGGAAATACAAAACCAACAAAAAGAAAAATTGAAAAAGCTAAAGAATTAAAAATTAAAATAATTACTGAAATTAAATGGTATGAAATATTAGATATTTGAACATAAAATTTTTAGTTGTTTAAATTCTGATACATTCATGTATTTTTTAATATTTTTAAAGACAACTTGGTGATAGTTATTTAGCCAAAAAATTTCCTTTTTATTTAAAAGTTTTTTTTCTATTAAAGTTTTTTCAATGGGGGCCATAGTAAGATTAAAAAAACTTAATGTTTTTTTTGACTTCTTTATAGATATTAAATTTTCAATTCTTATCCCAAAATTATTAGGCTCATAATAACCAGGTTCATTTGAAAGAATCATACCTTCTTTTAATTTGATAAAATTATTTTTTGAAATCGCTTGAGGGCCTTCATGAACATTTAAAAAATATCCAACTCCATGACCGGTTCCATGAGCGTAATCTAAATTGATTTGTTTAAGAGGCCGTCTTGCCTGATAATCAATATCAGAACCAGTGGAATTTTTTTTTAACTTATAACTAGCAACAGCTATATGAGATTTAAGAACTCTAGTAAAAATATTTTTTATTCTTTTATCGTTATTATCTAGTGAAATAGTTCTTGTAACATCTGTGGTGCCAAAATTATATTGACCACCTGAATCTACTAAAAAAAGTTCTCCTTTTTTAAGACTTCTATTGCTTTTTGTGTTTGCTTTATAATGTATTATCGCTGCATTAGGCCCAGAGGCTGCTATTGTAGAAAAACTAGGAAATTTAAAAAATTTATTTTTTTTTCTAAGGTTCATCAATTTTTTTTCTGCGCTCAATTCAGTAATTTTATTTTTTTTGAAGTTATTTTTTATCCATAAGATAAATTTAGTAAGAGCAACTCCGTCATAAATATGACTTTTGATAGTATTTCTAATTTCTATTTTATTTTTGACAGACTTTAATAAATAAATTGGATCTCTTTTTTTTATTAAAAAATTATTTTTTTCTAATATTGATTGAAATAAAAATGAACACGACAAACTGTCAATTTGAACTTTATAATTATGAATTTTTGAAAGAAATTCTTCAATAAATTTTATATCTATAATCTTAACATTACTTAATTTTTTTTTTGTCAATTTGTCTATCTTACGAGAATCACAATAGAAAATTATTTCTTTTTTACTAAATAATAAATAACCATTTGGCAGTGGAGAAAATTCACTATCCTCTCCTCGTAAATTAAGTAACCAAGCTATATTTTCAGAAGCTGTGATAAATAATAGATCTATTTTATCTTCATCTAACATTTTTGATAATCTTTTAATCTTTAACTTTCTACTTTGCCCAATATGATTATCATTAATGATAAAAAATTTTTTAATTTTTTTTTCTTTCTTCCTTTTTTTTAAACTATCCACTAAATTTTCCTTTAACGGCACCATTAAACATTTAGTTTTTTTAAATAAAAAAGTTAGATTATCTTTAGTATGTAATTTCGGGTCAAACCCAATTTTTAATTTTTTATTTTGTATAATGTTTTTTGGAAGTCTGTTAGGAATCTTTACTATATTGTAATATTTACTAGATTGATTTTTTGCCTGTATGGTGTATCTGCCGTCTATAAATAGGTAATTTTTTTTTTTTAAAATTAAAGCTAGTCCGTAAGAACCTGAAAAATTTGAAATATATTTCAAATTATCATCTTCATTGGAAACATACTCGTTAAAAAATTCATCATTTTTTGGAATCAAATATCCATCTAACCCATAAGAATTAATTTTTTTTCTTATTTTTCTTATTTTTTCCATTTTAAAAATTTATTTTTTTTATAACGATCCCAACCTGGACTTCTATATTCATCATTAAATTCAATTTCTGTGTCTTGATTAAACTCAAAATCATTTACGTTTTTTTCATTACTAATTTCATTTTTTTCAATAATATCTTCAGGAATTTCATTTAAAAACCTTGATGGAAGTGTATCCATCCAATCTCCATGAAATGACCTTTTGAGAGCAAAAGATAAATAGGCTTCTTTTTTTGCACGTGTAATACCAACATAAGCTAATCTTCTTTCCTCCTCTAATGCTAAGTCTCCCTTTTCTTCCAAAGATTTTTGATGAGGAAATAAACCCTCTTCCCAACCTGGTAAAAATACTACTTCAAATTCTAATCCTTTAGCTGCATGCATTGTCATTAAATTAATTTTAGCTCCACTCCATTCTTGATCAATAGAAGTAGCTAATGCAACGTGTTCAAGAAAATTTTGCAGGTTATCATAATCTTGCATTGCTCTTAACAATTCTTTTAAATTTTCAAGTCTATTTTCATTTTCTAAATCTTTTTTATTTTTTAACATTGACGAGTAACCTGACTCATCTAAAACAATTTTCAGCAAATCATAATGTTTCAATTTTTTAAAATCTTGTCTCCATTTATGAAGCATATTAATTAATTGAGTTAAACTTGATTTAATTTTAGGTTTAAAACTATTTAATTCTAACATTTTTAAAATTGAATCCTCTAAACACAACTTATTTTTGTTAGCAAATAAGTATATTTGATTTAAAGTGCTGTCTCCAATGCCTCTTTTAGGAACTCCAATTATTCTTTCTAAGGCTAAATCATCATATTTTTGAAATATTATTCTTAGATAAGAAACGGCATCTTTAACTTCAGCTCTTTCATAAAATTTTATACCTCCAAGTACACGATATCCAATTCCTACTTTTAAAAATCTTTCTTCAAATTCTCTTGTTTGATAAATTGCTCTTACTAGAATAGAAAGGTTATTAAGTGAATATTTTTTTTTTAAATTATGTTCTATGATGTCGCTTACTCCTTCAGCTTCCTCTTTTCCTGATTGATAACAATTTAATTTTACACGTTCTCCTTCAGATGCAGAAGACCATAATTTTTTATCTACTCTATTAGTATTATTAGAAATTAAAGATGAGGCAGTCTCTAAAATATTTTTTGTTGACCTATAATTTTGTTCTAATTTAAATATTTTGCAATTTTCATAAATTTTATCAAAAGTTAAAAAATTTTTAATCTCTGCACCTCTCCAACTATAAATAGATTGGTCATCATCTCCTACACAACAAATATTCTTTTTTTCATTAACTAAAAGATTTAACCATTTATTTTGTATGTAATTAGTGTCCTGAAATTCATCTACTAAAATATATTTAAAATTTTTATTATAAATTTCTTTTATATCTTTGTGCTCCTCAAAAAGTTTTACACAATATAAAATTAAATCTCCAAAATCACATGCATTTAGGTCAACAGTTTTTTTTTGATAAATTTCGTAAACTTTAAAAATAGCTTTAATAGAAAAATTTGATTTTTCGAATTTAATATCTTTAGGCAATTGTCCTTTATTTTTCCATTTGTCAATATGATGAAGAATTAATTGAGGGGAATATTTTTTTGCATCTAAATCTTCTGCTTTTATAATTTTTTTAATAATTTTTTTTTGGTCTTCTGTATCAAGAATTGTAAAATTGCTTTTAAGACCTAGAGCCTCAGCATGTCTTCTTAAAAATTTTACACTTATAGAATGAAAAGTGCCTAACCAAGGAATAGCATTTGATTGTCCTTTTATAATTGACATCACTCTAGACTGCATTTCCCGAGCAGCTTTATTTGTAAAAGTTACACATAATATTTGATTGGGCCAAGCTTTTTTCTCATTAATTATATAGGCTAACCTAGTAGTTAATACTCTAGTTTTACCAGAGCCTGCTCCTGCAACAATTAAATTTGGACCCTCAGTATTTAACACAGCTTCTTTTTGCTCATTGTTTAAGCTTAATAATAATTTATTTTCAGAATTCATATTTGTGCTTTTAATTAATTATATACTACTTGATATAAGATAAAAATGAATAATAAAAATAAATTTTTCAAATCAATTTTAATAAAATTTAAAAATCCAAAATCAATGATATTTTCTAAAAAAAACTTGAGTAGTATTTCATTATTTAAATATTTAATATTATTATTTTTTGTTTTTACTTCAATTTATTTGTCTATTCCAAAATTTTATAAGTTTGATGAAAGAACAATTATTGTTAAAAAATCTTTAATAGATAATTTTAATATTGAATTAAAAAATCATGCACAAGTCAAATACAGTATTTTTCCTAGTCCAAGAATTGTATTTATCAATCTTAATTATCATATCGGAAAAAAAGAGTTAGCAAAAGGATATGCGAAAAAATTAGAAGTTAAGTTAAACTTTTTAGAAATTTTAGAATTTAAAAAACAAAATATAAAAGAAATACATTTAGAATATTCAAATCTTAATATAAATTTAGAAAAGCTAAATGAATTATACAATTTTTTTAAAAATTTAAAAAAAAAATTAATTTTAAAAAATAGTAATTTAATTTTTTTAAAAGATTCACAACCAATAATTAAACTTGAAAATGCCGATTTTAATAATAAAAACTTATCAAATATTTACCTTAAAGCATTTTTTGAAAAAAAGAAAATTAAATTAAATTTATTGAATATTAACAATAGTGAAAAAATTAAATTAATTATTCCAGCTATAGGATTTAATTCTACTATAGAATTTGATAATTCAGCGAGAGCTTCAGGAACAGTTAGAATAAAATTTTTGCAAAACAATATTCAATTTAGTTTTTTTAATAAAAAAGAAAATTTTATGATTAATAATTCTTTTTTAAGAAATAAATTTATTCAAACTTCTTTTGATGGGTTAATTAAAAAATTACCCTTTTTTTATTTTGATTTAATATTTAATATTAAAAACTTCGATTTTTTGAATTTTTATGAAAACTCGTTTATAAGAAAAACTATTTCATATTTATCTGAAAGTAAAAAGTTCAATGGAAAATTAAAAATACAATATTTAAATAAAAATTTCAATAATAAATTAATAAACAAGTTTAATTTAAATTTAATTCTAGAAAACGGAGATTTAAAAGTAAACAAGTCCTCCATCTATTTTTATGAAGGATTTTTAAATTTAGATGGGATACTTTATTCATTCAATGAAAGTAGAAATTTTAGATTTAATTCTTTAATAGAAATAAATAATTTAAATAAATTATTAAAAAAGTTAAATATTGAAATCAATAATAGTAAAAATAACCCGATTAAAATAGAAGCAATAGCAAATTTAAATTCTACTTCAAGTAAAATTGATATTAAAAAGGTAGTAATTGATGATAAAAATTTCAATAAGAAAAAAAGAGATTTACTTAAAGAAAATATAGAGCAACTTTTAATTGAAAAAAGTATTTTTAATTATATTAACCTAAAAAACTTTCTTAAAGAAATAATTCAAATTATTTAGGTTTTGTCATTAACATTGGATTCATTATTTTATCATATTCATTTTCTTTAAGGACACCTGATTTGATTACTTCTAATTTTAGAGTAGTATTATTCTTGTGTGCAAGCTTAGCTAAGTTTGCTGCCTTATCATATCCTATTTTTGGAGCCAAAGCAGTTACCAGCATTAGTGAATTATCAAGTAAATATTTAATTCTTTTTTTATTTGCTTTAATTCCTTTAACACAAAATAAAGCGAACGTTTTAGAGGAGTCAGACATAATTTCAATCGATTGAAGAATATTATGAATTATTAAGGGTTTAAAAACGTTTAATTCAAAATGACCATGGGAACCAGCCATTGTAATTCCATTATGATTCCCAATAACTTTTACACATACCATTGTTACTGCTTCTGATTGAGTTGGGTTTATTTTACCTGGCATAATAGATGATCCTGGTTCGTTGGATGGTAAAATTAATTCTCCATATCCGGCTCTAGGACCCGAACCCAAAAATCTAACGTCATTTGCGATCTTCATCAAACAAACTGCAGTAGTATTTAAAGTTCCAGAAAAATTTACAATTGCATCATGCGCTGCTAAAGCGGCAAATTTATTTGAAACGACTTTAAAAGGTATTTTTGTGATTTTGCTAATTTCTTTAACAATTTTTTTATCAAAATTTTTTCTAGTATTTAAACCAGTTCCAACTGCAGTACCACCTTGAGCTAAATAATAAATTTCATTCATTGCCAAATTTATTCTTTTAATGCAGCTTTGTAATTGAGAATGATATCCAGAAAATTCTTGTCCAAGAGTAATTGGTGTTGCATCTTGTAAGTGGGTTCTTCCAACTTTTACAATTTTGTTAAATTCTTTAACTTTTTTACCAAGTTCTTTCTCCAAAATTTTTAAAGATGGTAATAATTTATTTCTTGTTTTTATAGCTATTGCTATATGCATTGCTGTGGGAAAAACATCATTGGTAGACTGAGATTTATTTACATGATCATTAGGGTGCACAGGTTTTTTTGAACCTAATTTTCCCCCCATCATCTCTATTGCTCTATTAGCAATCACTTCGTTAACATTCATATTGGTTTGTGTGCCCGAGCCTGTTTGCCAAACTTTTAATGGGAAATGTTTATCAAGCTTTCCTTTAATTACCTCATCTGCAGCTTTGACGATATACTTACTTATTTTTGTATCGAGATCATTATTTTTTGTATTTATTATCGCAGCAGCTTTCTTTATTATTGCAATTGAATGTATAACTATTGGTCTGACTAAAAAATCTCCAATATTGAAATATTTGTTAGATCTTTGAGTAGAGGCACCCCAATACTTATCACCAGGTACTTTAATTTTTCCTATACTGTCAAATTCAGATCTATATTTCATTAATGATTCTAAGCTATAATATACCCTATTTATTTTTAACCAAATTACAAATGGAGATTTAATGAGTAATTATGAAAAAGTTAAAAAATTTATGCTTAAATTTGGTCAAAAATGTCCAACTAAAGCAGAATTTCCAAGTAGGCAAATAATTGAATTAAGAAAAAATTTAATTAAAGAGGAGTTGGAAGAGTTGTTATTAGCAATTCAAGAGAAAAATATGGTAGAGGTCGCAGACGCCTTGACAGACATTTTGTACGTAACCTATGGCGCTGGAGTAGCTTTCGGTATAAATCTAGACAAATGCTTTGATGAAGTACATAATTCAAACATGAGCAAATTAGATAATAATGGAAATGCGATTTTTAATGAAAAGGGAAAAGTGATGAAGGGTCCAAATTATTTTAAGCCAAATTTAAAAAAATATATTAATTAAATGAATGAAAATTATTATTGGATATTGGTAGGAATATCATTAGGATTAGGTCTATATCTAATAACAAAATATATTTTTTAATATAAATTGTGAAAATAAATTATAGACCAGAAATAGATGGATTAAGAACGCTCGCAGTATTATCTGTAATTATTTATCATGCTCAATTTAGTCTTTCAGATAAAATTTTGCTAAAGGGAGGTTTTCTAGGGGTAGATATTTTTTTTGTAATTTCAGGATATTTAATTACATCACTTATTTTAAAAGAATTAAAAACTACCAACAACTTTTCTTTTTTTTATTTCTATCAAAGAAGAGCAAGAAGAATACTACCAGTTTTATTTACTGTAATGGTGGCTTCAATTCCTTTCGCATGGTTATATTTATTACCTGCGCGATTAATTGATTTTTCAAAATCAATTTTATATTCAATAGGGTTTAATTCAAATTTTTACTTCCATTATTCTGGGCTAAGATATGGAGCTGAAGATGGTTTGTTAAAACCTTTCCTCCACACATGGTCATTATCTGTAGAAGAACAATTTTATGTCATTTTCCCAGTAATTTTAATTTTAATATTTAAGTTTTTTAAAAAATATTTATTTCATTTATTTATTATCGGATTTTTTACTAGCCTTCTGCTCGCTAATTGGGGCGCTTATAGCCATCCTTCGTTTAATTTTTATATTTTGCCAACAAGAGGTTGGGAAATATTAGCAGGGTCAATTTTAGCATTTATAGAATTAAAAAAAAATAAAAGATCAAAATTAACTCTTGGAAGTAGAATATTAAATCTCATAGGAGTAACTCTTATATTTTATTCATTCATCTCTTTTAATGATAAAATGTATCACCCTTCTTTTATAACGTTGGTTCCTATTATAGGTGTAACTTTAATTATTTGGTTCTCTAATAATAAAGATATAATTACTAAAATTTTGTCAACAAAAATTTTTGTAGGAATTGGATTAATTTCATATTCATTGTATCTCTGGCACTATCCAGTTTTTGCCTATGCAAGAGTAAGTGGATTGGCTGAAAATGATATTTTAGGAAAAATTTTTTTTATTTTTTTTGTTTTTCTTTTATCTATAGCTTCATACTTTATTATTGAAAAACCTTTTAGAAATAAAACAAAAATTAACTTTAAAAATTTGTTGAATTTTTTAATTTTTCTTTTAGTTATTATTGTTTCATTTAATATACTTTCAATTAAAAATGGCGGGTTTGTAAGAGGCTTGCCAGAAATTTTATATAAAGATCATAAAATTTATTCTTTTAGAAATTTTACAAAAGAAAAAAAGCGCTGCCATGATAGAGAGAAAAATTTTTGCATTTTTAATAAAGGTAAATCAAAAAAAATTATTTTATTAGGAGACTCACACGTTGACACATTATTGGGTAGCTTCGTACTAAATGAAAAATATAATGATTATGAAATAACTAATTTATCTTATAGTGGAAATATTTATCTTCCTGGTTTTAATAAAGTAGTAAAAAAATCAAAAAAAATTATGGATATTAATCACACTAAAAATAGATTTGAATTTATTAATGAAGATCAAAATCAAATAATAATTATTGCTTACAGGTTTCCACTTTATTTAACCGGTAAACATTTTGATAATTTAGAAGGAGGAATAGAAAAAAAAGAATTTAATGATATTTTTGTAAGCCTTGCTGGTGATAAAACTTTAGAGCATGGAATTAGAAACTCTATTTTAGAATTGGCAAAAAATAATAAAATTATACTTCTTTATCCAATACCAGAAGCCGGATGGGATATTCCAGAAAAAATATTGAAGGTTTTTTCAAGAAAATTCGTTAAAAAAGAAGATTCTGACCAAATAGAAAAATTTCTTAAAAAAAATAAAATAACAACAAGTTATAATGTTTTTAAAAATAGATCTAAAAGTAGTTTTGAATTATTAGATTCTATCAATCATAAAAATATATTGAAAGTTTACCCACATGAATTATTTTGTGATAAAGAGATTAAAGATAGATGTGTTACTCATGACTCTAAAGATATATTTTATGTAGATAGTCACCATCCTTCTTTTACGGGTTCAAAAATGATAAATAAATTAATTTATGAAAAAATAAAAAAGATTGAAGATCAAGACTAAAATTTTTATTCGGATTTTAGTATAAAAGGTTCTTTGAAATTTGATAAATCAAAAACTTTTGATTTTAAATCAACTTCTTTTTCTAAAAATTTTTTAACAATGTTTTCATTAAAATCATCTTTTTTTGAATACCTAATTTCTAGTTCTCTATTTTGAGGTTGAGATTTAATTTTGAATAACGTTTTATCTTTCAATCTCCCAATTATTGAATTAAAAGCAGCCAACACAGTAGACATTGTGTATTCAAATGGATCTTCTTTTAACTCAGAAATAGCATGATATAAAATATCACCGCTATCTAATCCGCTTGAGAGCATATGTATTGATGCCCCAACTAAATTTGGATTATTATCGTGAAGAGCCCAAAAATTACAATCAGTTCCTCTATAATAAGGAGAAATACCCATATGAATATTGATTGCCTTTTTTTTTATTAAAAAATTAATTAAATCTCCTTTTATATAACTCGATCCAAAAACTATATAAACATCACTATTTAAAAAAAAAGAGAGTTTTTTTATGGAATACTTACTTAAATCTCCATACACCATTGGTAATATGTTTATTTTTTTTTTCAAACTACTATGAATAGAGGGCTCGCTAAAAAATTTTTCTTCTGCATTTTTTACTTTTTGGAAATATTTTTTCATTAATTCATTTGACGGATATTGACCAGGGACAATACCTGGAAAGACACTTTTGCATTCTTGGACAACAAATAATTCATCACAATTATTTGAAATTAAGTTAATCAGACTGTTATGCCTATTTTGATTTGATGTAAAAAGAGTAATTTTCATTAAAACTTGATGTTAGAAATATCTTGTCTGGCTATTTCAAATTGTGAATTATTAATTTTTTTCATATTCCTATCTTTTTCAATAAGCATAACTTGTTTAAATCCTAATTCAATATTCATTTTTTTAAGAACCTTGATAGTTTCGTTGTTATAATTTCCACATGGATGAGACATAGTTTTGATTTCTTTTTTATTTATTTCAAGCAAATTCGATAAAATCTGTAAATTTTTCATATACTCTTCCAGTTGGTCTTCATAAGATAAAAAATTAAGTTTAGTTGGATGGTTATGAGAATGCAAACCTATTATATTTCCAAGTTTATGTAATTTAATAAGTTCATTTTTATTTAGATATAATTCTTTGATAAATTGTTTATAATCAAATTTTTTAGTTTTAAACAATTTAATCATAATATTTTCATATTCTTTTTTACTTAACAATAGATCTCTTACTAGTCTGAATTTTACATCGTTTAGTGAATAGAATTTAAATTTTGTAATACTGTCGTTTATTTCTTTTTGATTTTTCTTAAAAAAAAAATTTAAATTTTTATCACAACTATTAAAAAATAACTGGTAGAAATCATCAGTATTTTTAAAAAAATTAATTCTAAAGTATCTACTTACTTCCAATAGATCAGGTTTTGTGTCATATGCTGAGGTGTAAATAAAATAAAAGCTCTTTATCTGAAAATCTTCTAAAACTGGTAAAGCAATTTCGTATTGACATTTAAGACCATCATCGAAAGTAAGACATATTTCATTTTTTTTCAATTTATTTTCTTTAAATCGATTTAAAAAATCATCTGCATTTAGTATATTTTTCTTACCAATAAATTTTATAAATTTACTTAATTGATCTTTATTAATTGATCCTTCACTATTTTTATAATTTTTATCATTTGTAAACTGGTGGAACATTATTCCATGAAAAAAATTAGACTTATAATTACTCAATTGGTTCTTCCTTTGTTTACAGCCTTTTTTTAGGGCGTTCTGTTGCTAGGTGCCCTATCCCCCAAGTATACCTAACCTTTAAAAAGTTCTAAAGCTTTTTTTAAAAGTTCTTCAGATTTAGCATGATCACCACTTGAATGTGCTGCCATTCCTTCATCATGAAGTTTTTGAGCTGTTTTAATTTTAGAGTCAACCTTTCCGGCTAGCATTGGACAAGAACCTGCAAATGCTGAGCTTGAGAAAAGACTAATAACTAAAATAATTAAAGTTTTTTTCATTTTTTCCTTTTGTTAGAAACCCATATTTGACCAATTGTCATAATCTTCAAATTTTTTAAGCTCTTTTTTTGAAACAGGCCTAAAAATTATGTAAAAAATTAATAAAATCAAAGATATGAGTATTATTGTTTTCATTGCATACAATTAATTAATAAAATTTAAATTAAAATGCGACTAATAATCTGATTTTGTAGGGGCGTTCTGTTGCCAGGTGCCCCAAACCCCGTCTACTTAATTAACAAAGTTAATTATGCAGCAAGTGCGTAACTTTCG
>MDTC01130432.1_pt1 | contig 33004 bp, 34 predicted proteins | sample 811181 | NCBI WGS metagenome assembly MDTC01 (sample SAMN05326644, study PRJNA326480) | marine metagenome | isolation source: seawater | place: Pacific Ocean: North | collected 2011
AATGAACTTTTTTTGTGCTTTTTCGTGGAGCTAGTCGGGATCGAACCGACGACCTCCTGCTTGCAAAGCAGATGCTCTCCCAGCTGAGCTATAGCCCCTAAAAACAATGTATGAAGTGTATTACTGATACATTAATTATTCAACATTTATGTAGATATATGCCTTTTTAAATGATTAGAACAAGTCCATTATTGTGCATATTTTTTTATTAATTCATATTATCAAAAGATAAGCGCGAACTTTAGAAAAAATTATTGGCACATTACTTGCAATAACATAATTGTTAGCATACCTATGGCCAATAAAACTTTTCCTCATATTCCCCTTATTGGTCATAGGCCGACCACTATTTCGGTATCTATTGATCTGGTGCAATACCTCTAATTAATTTCCCTTTAATTAACATCTTCGTTAAATATTCTCTATTATTCATGATCTTCTCAAGATTTATATTATTTTGATATTCTGAAAATAATACTTCTGCTAATATCGCAATATCTTTTTTATGCCATTTTAGACTCAGCATTACTTCAAGCTGCTTTCTCAACTCTTTTTCTGTCATATAGATATCTTTAACCATAATTAATATTATCCTTCTTTTAAATATCATGCATGATATTATGTTCGGAGATAAACATAAGGATATGAAATGAGAATAGTAAATTCTACTTATTTAAAAGAAGCATTTGGATTGCTAAAAAAAAGCGGAATAACTGTATCTAACAAAAGACTCAGAAGATTAGCATACTTGGATATTCATCAGTATCACTACAAGTCATACAGTCTTTATAATAATTATAAAAAAATTGTAAATAGTGAAGCAGCTAATAATCAACTCATGGTTCTAATAATCGTAATTGGGCTTATAATTTCTGCAACTGTTTTTTTTATTATTTAACTATAATTTCTATTTTTTCAGATATTAGCGGTACCTCATGAGGTATGTGTAGATGATTCCCTAATAATAGCTGGAGTGTGTGTTTACCAGGAGGTAGATTCAATTTAGTTTGGGTTTGTCCTTTCCCAAAGTGTAGATGATTTTCATCCGCTGGGATAGGGTATTTCATGTTAGGAAGCTTATCTATATTTAGTAAAAGATGGTGATGGCCTGACATGGGCTCATCAGTGCCAGCAGGTACAATCTTCATTCCTTTTATCCCAAATTCTATTATTACTGGATTAGTAACATGCTCTTTATCTAAAGGTTTAATGAAAAAAACTTTTCTTGGTTCAGCGCTCAATAGCTCTATATATATTGCCTGTGTAATTGCTAGTAATACAAATAAAGAAAATAATTTCATGATTCAAGTATATAACAATATAAGGCTCTAATGTATTAGTTACGGTACTTATCAATAAAATATTTTCACAATTTGAATATAACGAGAATATATTTATCTGTATAGTTTTGTTTTATCTTGAAATAAATAAAATAATGTTATGAAAAATGATATAGCTTGATGATGAGCAAACTGGCTTTGAGTTAGTTGAGATGATACCTGGTTGTTTTTCAAAATAACTATACCTCATATGAACTTTACAATAACTATAAAAAAGTAGTCAATAGTGAAGTTGCGAATAATCAGCTCATGGTCTTGGTTATAGTTGTCGGCTTAATAACTGCTGCAATGCTTTTTATATTTACTTAAATATAAATAATACATCTATATATTTATAAATAGACAGGCAATTACTCGCTATTTTTTTCTTGTAATATCCTTCCCCGTAAAAGGTAAAGTAATGCAATGAAAAACGTTATAGCCTGATGGTGTGCAAACTGGCTTTGTGTTAACTGAGAAGATAAAAGCATTATCATTAATATATTTAATAAAATTTTATGATCTTTATTTTTTATTTTTATTATGAAGAAATAAATGAGAAATAACAAAATTAGGCTTGTAGCTCCAAATTTTACTGTTATATCTAAAAAATCATTGTGCAGATGATTTACAGGGATTATTTTATCTATATTTTTCGTCTTTAAAGATTGTGACATTCTGTTATAAACATTTTGTGGGCCTACTCCTTTGAAATAATTAATTTGTATCTCTTCAATGCCATAAATAACAAAATACACCCTATTTCTTAAATAAAAGTTACTAGTTTCCATCGGATCAGCTAAGTTAATTTTACTTATCTCTTTGAATCGATCACCTAGAGGATTTGGTATTATTATTATTGATACTAAAAAAACAAATAGTATTGTGAGAGGAGCCATATATCTAAACCAAAGTTTAGTATTTCTTTTTAGTATAAATGCTAAGTAAAAAGATATTATTATAATACCGATAAGTGGGCCTCGAGTTTGGGTTAAAAGCAAAAGAGCAAGAAAAATAATAGCAGATACAATCAGGAGGTACGATTTATTATTCTTATAGAATATATAATATATGCAAATCATTAATAAAGTAGCACACATATTTGCATATGTAATTACAACGTCTGATGTTCCATGTAAGCGGAAAGTATTATCAAAAAACGCATTTACATAAATAGCATTCATTAATCCTGCAGCTGCACATATAAACATAATACCTGGTACATGTTGATCATTAAACGACAATGACAGCAATGGTATTAACAAGAAAAACCTATAATAATTATCTAGTTCACTCAATGGACTGTTGTGATAATATCCCGCAAATGTAATGTAAAGACTAAATACAATAACACATATAACTAATTGCCCATTAGTCTTTATACTTTCATAAAGAGACTTGTAATTTATAATGCAAAAAAATAAAGCAGCTAATAAAAAAATATTACTTATACTTCTATCAATAAAATTGAAAATAAAATACAAACCAAATGCACTCAGAGATAAAGTCTCTAATAGATTAATTTGTAATGTCTTCACTTTTATTTAGTAAGTTGGATAATAGTTTAAGTCTTAATTCTAAAATCAGTGTACATCATTGATTAATTCTATGGAATATAAAAAATTTAATTAAAATGAACACCCGATGTGAAAATATATTTGTTTTAATTTATATATTGTATAATTGTCAACTAACTACTGGGCCTTTGAAGCAGTTGCTTGAGGCGTGATATTGTTTTAAAAACAAAAAAAATGAAATTATTTTTTGGTATATTATGATTTTTTAGGGCCAATAGTACTTCTTTATTTTGTTTAATAAGGTTCTGAATTTGAGTTGAAGTTCCTCCCATTCGCATTTTAATCCAAATTTCGGGTACGTATGCTACATTAATTTTATGGACCTCTAGTAACCGTATCATCAAGTCAATGTCTGATGCAATGTGATATTTAGGATTAAATACACCAAATTTATCATATACTTTTCGAGCTACGAAAAATGTTGGGTGAGGTGGGCTCCATCCTTTAGAAAACAAGCCTGATATGAATTTAGATGACTTCCAGTAACGTGTAATTTTAGAAGTATTAGACTTTTTAGTATAAATTAGATCTGAATAACATGCATCAAGTGATGGATTATTAATAAATTCATTTGAAACTTTTGATAAAACCTCAGGATTAGCAAAGAGATCATCAGAATGTAAAAAGCCAACAATCTCGCCAGTAGCTAAACCAATTCCTTTGTTCATAGCGTGATACAGACCTTTATCTTTTTCGCTCACAATCTTATCTATCTTATTTCCATAGCTTCGTACAGTCTCTATCGTACCGTCAGTGCTTGCTCCATCAACAACTATATATTCAATGTCACTGTGTGTTTGATTCATCACAGAATCTATAGTGTCTTTGACTGTAGCTGCACTATTCCAAACTACAGTTATTATTGATATTTTCATTTCTTTTGAATTTTACTCAATTCCAATGCTTCTTCTAGTATATTTAGATACTTTTTTTGGATTATTGGATATGAAAATTTTTCAAGAACATGTTTTCTTCCATTTTCTCCCAATTTTAGCCTAGTTTTTTTAGGACTTTCTATTATGTTGCGTAACTGTTCGCATAGGGAAGTAATTGAAAGTGGTTCCGCAACTAAGCCATTATATTTATGCAGGACAATATCTTTTAGTCCTGATGTATCAAAACTGACAACTGGCGTACAACATGATAGCGCTTCTGCAGCAACCTGTCCAAATGATTCAACCATCGATGGAACAGTCACGCAGTCAGCAAGACAATAAAGTTTAGCTAAGTAGATTGGATCTTTAATATGGCCAAGTGAAATATTGCGAAATCCAAATAATTTACCCTCAGATTTTAATCCACCGAAATCAACTAAGACAACTTTAGAGATAGGAACTTGTAGAAGCTTTGATTGTAATAATTCAAATGCACTGCTAAGTAAGTCTAAACCCTTAAGCTTATTTTTCTTTCCAGATATCGCACCAAAAACAATAACAAAACACTCTTTATCAATATTAAGATCATCCCTAAATGACTTGATTTCATCTTCCGAATATTTTTTAAATACTTCAGTATCAATCGGGTTAGGAAGTAGACATATATTAGATTCTTTTAAGATTGAACTTGCCTTGGCGCGTTCTAACATCCATCTAGAAGGAACTGTATAAATTAAGTCCTTACGATGTGAGAGTTTATTATATTTAATCCTCCAAAGTAAATAGTTCCAGTGAATACCTATTATGCCTTTTTTAAAATAACGATACCCATATATAAAATCATTCGAATTATCATAAACGTTATAGTAATGTTCAGAGCCACAGTATAACCACTCATCATGAAGAGTAATAATAGAGCCAGATGGAATACTATGGAAGTCAAATATACTCAATGTATCATTATTGATCCAATGTATATGGAAAAGCTTGTCATTAGTCCTTTTCTTAAATAGTGTAATAATTGATCGAAATGAAAAAAAATTTAATGAATGCTTAGTTGGATTTCCATCAAACTGTAACTTAGTTAATAACTTCGAAATCAAGCGTTTGAAAAATTGATATTTTCCAGAACTATCCTGAGTAGTTGAATTTACTTCATAATTTAAAACATTTTTTATTAATAATTTTTTAAATTTACTTGCTGCTATACCAGCACCACCACTTTTTAATGAAAATGAAATTATTTCTATTTTTTGCACTTATTTAATATATCCAATCATAATAATTTTTGTCCATGTACTTACTTCATAAGAAAATACGATTGTTACTAATATTTTTATTCAAAAACTGTTATTCATTAATATAAACTATAAATTAACAACTAGGTTGTTTATTTTGCTTGTTATGATGAAGTATTTGAAAATATATTTTTTATTTCTTTGGGCTTATTTTTTTCATTATCAATTAGCGCATAAAAAGTAAGCACTGTAAAAATTAATATATTTGTGAAATTCTGTGTGTTAAATATTATAAGTAATGATAGGGATATTAATAGACTATCTGATAATTTAAGATGCTTACAATATCTTGGGAATAAAAAAGGGTACATAAATATAAATCCTAAAACTCCTACCTGTGCTATGAAACCAGTAATACCATCTGAAGCAGAAGGTGCTGATGACCAGTAGAGATCGTATCCAAGTAAATCCTCACCGTAAGGAATTTTTTTTTCTACCGTAGTACCATAGCCATATCCTAAAAAGAAATTATCTGCAAACATATTAATACTAATTACAATATCATGATATCTGGACAAGAAAGATAAATGACTACCGCTCATTTTTTCAAATATAATAGGCCCTATAAAAATACTACCTAGCACGAGAATGAATAGGGGTATTAAATATAAAGTTAGATTATTTTTAAATTTAAGATGTTTTTTAAAGAAAATTAAGCTTAATAAAGTAAAAGCAAGGAGTCCAGAAGTTGACATAGAAGTTAGTATAGTAATCGCGAAAATTGTATATCTTTTCATTGATAGACTATTATTAATTAAACTAAAAATAACTGCTAAGTTTATAAATACTTGGAAAGCGCCTGGCTCCCACCAAATGCCACTAGTCCGAAGGATAGTATATTTAATCAAACCCTCGTCTACACCAAAAAATATAAAGTTCTTAAGTGTGCGCCCTCGGACATCTTCTATGTAATGTACTGAAGAAAAATTTGGTAAAGGTGAATTTAAATCATATTGGATTACTAACAATGCTGGCCATGATATGATACACAATATCAGCATGATTTTAATGAAGGCTTTTGAGAATCGCTCAAATGAAACCAGATGTATTATCATGATACCTATCAGCATTAAATTTACTAGCACAAACACCGATCTATAGCTTGTTTCTAAGTTAATTAATATCAAGGCAAGTAATCCAAAAATATACAATAATATAATTTTTTCTATTTTAAGATTTTTGATATTTGGAATAATTAAAAATGATAATAAAAAGAAAAGTCCAATTAAAAGATAATTTCCTCCATATGACTCATAGTAGAGTGATTTTGAAACCAATATGACTGAAAATACAATAAAGAAATCTTTTTTGGAGTACTCTCTATATTCTGATTTAGCTTGCAAAATAGACTCTAGCCTGTTTTGAATCTTTATCATCCACAGAAAACTTACCAACGCCACAAATTAGCTCTTCATAGATATCATTGTTTATATTCAAGATAGTATCTTTTATATAATTTGATTTATCATAATCAACGACATAACCATTTATCCCTTCTTCGATGAGCACACATGCGCCGCAATTACTGCTAACTATAGCTGGTATCCCAAAATATAAAGCTTCTTCTATAACGAGTCCCCATGGTTCTGCAATACTTGTAAGAATTAAAATATTGTTTTGCTCAAAGAACTTACTCAAATTTTGATTAACTATTTGACCTATAAACTTTATATTTTGCTTTGCTTTAGTTTTAAGATAACCTTCTAACGGCCCAGTTCCAATTATAGTAAGCGTATGGTCAGGTAGATCATTGAATATATCAACTAGCATTTCAATATTTTTCTCTTTTGATAACCTACCAATAAATAAGTATTTTTTTTCATATTTTCTCTTAATAATATTTATCTTAGGTTTATTAATAATACCAACGCCTTTTGTAATCTTTATTTCACCTTTATAGTTAAGTTTTTTAAGGAGTTTTTCATGTAAATTGCCAGAGGCAAAAACCGTGGAAATTCTTGAAAGAAATAACCTTTTCACATTTGCTCTAATTAAGTCTACTTTACTCTCATTGATAGTAGACTCCAAAATAGAACAATTTTTCAACCTGGGATTGGTGAATGCCAGATACCAGTACTCCATAAGGTCCCAACCTCCAACTATTATTTTTTTATACTTCTTTTTTTTTAATTTTAAAAATAAGTGGAATATATTCTTTCTTATATTCCTTTCTTGAATATTGCCCTCATAAAGTAATTCATATTCAAAATGCGCATTCTCAAGAGTAACAAAGTCCTCTGATCTTTTCTCATTTGTGTTACTAGCAATAAAGATAACCAAGATCTTCATTTCTTTAGCTATTTCATTATAAAGATTTACTTTATAAAAAACTGGGATATGAGTAACTATAATAAAGTCATACATATTGAAAGATGCCTCTATTTGTAAATCTTTTTTTAATAAGTAAGAGTCCCTGAAGGATGATTAGAGAAATAAAAAACTTGTAATACCATTCACCATAAAACAATGTCTCAGTAATGATGTGGCCTATATTATTAGTGTATGGATGAATAATAAATATAAGCATAGTATTGTTCGCCCATAATGATATTAATTGGCTTTTGAGAGATATCTTCTTCATAACAGATATTAAAATAAAAATTACAGACATAGCATAGAAAACATTAATAAAAAAATTCTCATAATTTTTACTTGCTACATGTAAAATAGGTATATCAAAGTAATATATTATAGCTATTAAAATGAATGTTAGAAAATTGAGCTTCATAATATTTTGATAATGTCTGTAGAATATGGAGCCCAAAAATATAAATAAAACAGCATTAAAAGCATTATCAATTGCGAAGATGAAGTTAAAATAAAAACTACTATAAAAGATCGAGAGAATCAGGATAACTTGGGTTAACTCAGATTTAATTATTTTATTTAGTAAGAATATTGTTAGTCTACTAAAGAATAGTGCTGGTAAAAACCACAGCACAAATCCATAAGTGTTAATCAACGAGGAATAATCCATCCAAATAAATATTCCTTTTATTTCGTCAAGATATTCTAATTTTTCTCTATTTAATGCCACTCTCTTTAGACTTTCAACAACTAAAGCAAATATTGCAAATATAAAATAAGGTATCATTAATCTTTTTGTATCTTTTTTAATAAATTCTTTAAGGGATAATTCAAATTTCAAAAAAAACCCTGCTAAAAAAAAGAACAAAGGCATATGCCAAGAATATATAAAATAGCCTAAAGGTGAAGTTATATGACCAAGCACAACAGCTAAAATGCCAAATGATTTAAGATTATCTACCCAAATTATTCTTTCTTGCAAAATGTCTCTTCTTTGTTGTTTAGATACACGTGTATTTATATTTTTAATATACCAAGATTTAATAGCTTCCAATTATTTTTTTCACATAGTGCTTTGATAAATTCCAATAGTGAACAAAATCTAAAACTAAACTATTTGCAATCTTATTATCTCTTTTTATCTTATGCCATTCTTTATATATTTCTTCAATTTTTCCATTTCCTAATCCATCTGCCCTCCAATTTGCTGCTACTACTTTGCTTGTATAGACTTTTGGGAAATTTTTATAGCTCCTAAGTAAGTGTTCATAGTCCATACAAAAAGTATTATTATAATCAAATAATCCATACATTTTAAAATAGTTTTTATGAGTAAAAAGCCCTTGATGGGGTAAAGACATTCTTATTAAAAGAGATCGTTTATTAAAATTTTCTATATGTTGTGAGGTAAATATCTCATTGCCATGAATATCTATTCTCTTTATTCTTGCGCTTACTAGTATGTCTTTTTCCGGATTTACGTTATGAAAAACTTTTTCTAAAGTATCACAAGATATGAATCCATCTCCATGTCCTTGAAAATTTATATATTCACCTTTTGCTACCACTAGTCCTTTATTGAAGGCATCACTAATACCATTATCTTTTTCGCTTACCCAATAAGATATTTTGTTTTCATACTGTTTAATTATATCTAATGTCCTATCGGTTGAACCGCCATCTATAATGATGTATTCAATATTTTGATATGACTGATTAATTATACTATTTATGGTCTGTTCAATATATTTTTCACCGTTAAATACTGCTGTAATAATTGATATTAATGGTTTGTGATTATGATATTTTTTAGAGGATGAATTCATTATTGCGGCAGGTCATTTGTATTCTAGCATTAGATAACTGATTTTACGATTGTAATATATTTTTCTGCAAATTCTTTTGTTCTATCGTTGAGTAATTCTCTATTATTGTCAATGTCATCCTCTTTATAGTTTCTAAGTACTTCTACAAGTGAATCTTTTTTATTTTTATTAAAAAATAATGCTGCTGGATATTGTTCTTTATGGACATTTAGATCAGAAAGGATCATATTCTTTCCAACACTTTTGCACTCTTCTACAGTTGTGCTCCAACCTTCAAACAAAGATGGATTTATAACAGCTTTAGAGAATTTTATAAGATTGAATACATCTTCATAATCAATAAGACCAAGTAACTTTATATTGTTATCTAAATTATTTTTATATATATAGTTTTTTAAGATTTCAATATGATTTTTATTTCTATAATCCTCTAAGTGCCCAGAACAAACAAGGTGAATATTAATATTTTCATTTCTTAATTGATTGATAGCTTTAAAAACAGTCAGGTGGTTTTTATGTTTCCAAAATTGATTCGGCATGTAAAAATAATCATTATTGATACCATATTTTGTCTTTAATATATTTTTACTCATAGCGTTATATTCTTGTACTGGCTGAGATACAAACTGTAAGACTTTTACTTTTGCCTCATATCTCGAAGCAAATGTTTTCAAATCAGTGAAAGCATCATTACTACTAACAATAATAATATCGCTATCTTTTATTACATTTAAAAATGTTTTATCTCTATTTTTTAATTCTTTTTTAGAAAACATTTCTGGTAAGTGAATATGCTGGAAATCTGGTATCCAATTTACTGTTTTAATTTTTTTAAATTTTGTTATGAAAGAATGTGAGAGAATCTGTATATCATATTTATTGAGTATGTATTCGAGTATAAAATTTGTTTTAAATATTTTTTCTTCGATTTTAATTAGAAACCATTTTAAACTCATTCTATCAAATGCACTGTCTTCGATTACAGTGGCATATTTTAAAAACATATCTTTGGTTAGAGGATTTGATTTTTTGCCTAAAAATACAAAAACTTTAAGCTCATTACTACTAAAAACATTAATTGCATAGAGTAGATTCTTAAAATAATTGTATCCACCCATCCATTCTTTTGATACTGAACCAATTAATCCTATTTTAATCATCTAATTCATTAACCCAACTTATATAATTATTTATTTCTTGTTCAAATTTTTTTTTAGTTGAGAATCCATAGTTTTGTAAATTTTCAGTATTAGCCCAATAATATATTGGGTCACCAGCTTTTACTTCATTATTAAACTTTATTTTAATACTCGGATTTATTATATCTCTGATTAAAATAATAATTTGTCGAACAGTATATCTATTCCCAGACCCTCCGTTAACTAGTAAAAAATTATCTGCTTGGTTCAACAGGACATCAAATAGACTTAAAGCATCAGTAATATGTATAAAATCTCTAGTCTCTTCTCCGGTTCCCCAAAAAATTACTTCGTTTTTAGAATTCTTGATCTTATTGCAAGCGTCCCACAGAAGTTGTTTTTTTAGTCTATTTCCGTATAAGGAGAATAGCCTTACTATTGAAATCTTTAATCCATACTCTATTGAATATCTATGGCAATAATCCTCTGCTATTTTTTTATGATAGCCATATGGTGATGCTGGTTTTCCTACATATTCCTCTTTGATGGGCTGGTCTGGATGTTCACCTTGTACTGCTGGACTAGATGGATAAATAAGTTGAGCGGCTGGATTATGTAGTCTTATGAACTCTAAAACTTCAACGGTTCCGTTTACTGTTTTTTTAAAATCTTTATCAGGATACTCCATAGAGTAATTTACAGAACCACCTCCTGCACAATGAAGTATCACATCAAAAGTTTTTTTAAATTCAATAATAGAACCTAAAGATACATCAGATTCTTTCCAATGATCCAGTCCTGATTTATTTAACTCCTCAACAGAAAAACGTCCATGTCCAATACCATAAGTCTCATATCCTAATCCTTTAAAATACTCTGCTGCGCTTGAGCCTAAAAACCCTCTAGCTCCAGTAATGAGGATTTTTTTCAAAATAACTGTTTAATTTTGATAGTTTCTTGTGTTTCAACATCAATTATTTCTAAATCAGATATTGCTTTCAAGTTATCTTTAATATTATTAAAAGTTAAAGTACCATTTTCATCTCTAGCCTCTCTAAATTGAGAAACTTGGTAAGCATCTTCTGGTGATAATATATTAAAATTTGATGCTAAATCATTTCGAATAAAAAATATATTATTTCCAGCTTTATTAGAACCCAACAAGCTATAACCTTTCTTCTTTCCTAAAAAGTCAAGTGCGGCAATGGAGGCACCATAATATATATTTGAGTTATGTTTCTTTTCTCTAATAAATTGCGAATCATAAGGTACGCTTACTTTATGAGTGTGGCCAAAATGACTATTGTATTCACAAATAACAATTCTTGGAGAAATACAATCTATAGCATCCCATACCCAATAGTCGTTACCATCAATATCTACAGATAAAATTCCAATATCACCAGTTATACCATTGTTTTTTATAATTTCATTGATGTTCTTTGTATCGATAAAAGCACATACTGCTTTTAAATTATTTTTCCAGTAAATTGGATCTTTTATGACGTAGGAAATATTTTCCTTATCGCCATCGATAACTAAACCCTTCCAGTTATTATTTTGAAGCAAAAATCTCGTGTTAGATTCAGTATAGTTTTCTACTCCAAATTCTATGAAAACTTTATTACAAATTTCTGTTTTATTTATCAAATATTGAATTATGCCATCTTCTCCCCATTGAGATGAAACTCTAAATTCATAATCATTTATATCTTGAGATTGTATGGTTTGATTTTGACGCATTTCAATTCTACCCAGTGCTTCTTGTATATTAGTAAGTTTTTTTAGAACTGCTGCTGGAAAAGAAAAAAAATTATACAATTTATTTTTCATCTAATCTCCTTAACATTCTTGATGGACTTCCAGCATTAACTGTAAAAGGTTCGATATTTTTAGTAACGATGCTACCTGCACCAATAATGGCGCCTTTTCCAATTTTAATTCCTTTTAAAACAGTTACATTTGCACCAATCCATACATCATCTTCAATAATTATCTCAATATCATTTAAATTAATTTCTTTTGGATGACCGCTTGAAAAAATTTGCTTAAATTGATTATGTCTTTCATCCTTGTCGAAAGGATGTGCATCTGTATCAAAAACATTACAATTATGACCTATTAATACCCTATTACCTATTTCAATTCTTTTGCCCGACCAAACATATGTATTCTCACCTATGAAACAATGATTGCCAATATTTACTTGACCACCATGTCCTAAAATCTGTATTTGACATTGTATGACCGAGTTATCACCAATCGTTACTTTTGTTTTATCTTTCGATGGGTTCATTATTTCATCTGGATACGCTACGAGACTATTTTTCCCTGTGGTATAATATTTTATTCCCAAGATTTTCTTTATCATCTTCTTAAACTTATTTATTATCATCAAAAATCCTTTCATGTTGTAGAGTCGATAATGGAGTATTTTTCAATATAGCTTGTAGTGGCAAATAATCTTTCTCTAACTCCTCTAATGTAAGTCTGCTCCATTTAAGATAATTATTTCTAAGAGGAGTGAATTCTGTATTATAATAATTGCATGTTTGAGTAATATAGTTACTTATACAAGCCCTATCTTTCATATCTTGAGTAATTTTGAGTTCATTTCTAGAGGATTTTTGAAGATACATATAATACTCTTCTTTATTATTCGCATTATAAACAATACCAAAATTAGCATAGTACGTGCATGATACTATAATTGCAGGTTTACCTAGCATAACTGATTCTACTATAATTGTGGTTGAAAACCCAAGTACACAAGCAGCATTTTCTATTAGATCATATGTATTTATATCATCCTTCGCATGAATGAATTTAATTCTTTTATTATTACCAAATCTATTTTTAATCTTTTCTGCATACAGATCTGTATTATTTATATGTTTATTTCTCTCTGCTGGATGTTGTCTTATAAGAATAGATTTTTCTGTATTCTTTAAGACCCATTCTGTCGAATCTAATATCCAATCAATCATACTGTCATATGTAGTGTGAAGTCCTAAAGCGGCAGTATCCCAAACTGAATTCAAAAGCATTAAGTAGTAATCGTCTCCAAAATCTACAGTATCAGTAGCCTCTAAAAAATGACTTCCTAAATCATTGCCTTCTCTTCTATTATTAAGTTGATCTAACCCTTTTTGAATAGCAAATAATTTTTCTTTTGGGTTATTTAAAAGTTTTTCAAAAAAGTAGGGAATATCATTGAGTTGTGCAGCTATACCAAAAATACTCATAAGAAATATATTCTCCTCACTATCGTAAGTAGTTAACTGTGTATTATTTTTTTCAGCAAATAATGAAATAACGCTACTAGGACCCCAAATACCGCCTGGTAGTATAATTCGGTTAAAACTTTCTTCTTTATAAAAACTTTCTATTTTAGAATATACAAGCGCCAATTGCTTTTCTACTATACGCTCATAGGATTGTCTTAGTTCTGTATTAGTTTCACCATGAACGTAGTGTAATGAATTCAATTTAGATAAATGTCGAATTTCCACACTATCACTACCTGAGTCATTATAGTCAGATAGTTTTATTAATTTAATAGGTAGCTGTTTTAATATTTTATAAATTAGTTTTGATTGAATTTTATGAAATAGCTCATCATCTCCAAATGGCATATCAACAAAAAGTATAAATACATTTTTACTTTTTTGATTTAACATTAGAGCTATTGTAATAGCATACCAGGGAATGGCAGTTCCTAACCATGGGATTACAGTAACACAAACTGTTTCTTTATCTATTTTTTTTAGATGCTTATTAAGTTTTTGTTTTTTTATAAATTTTTCGAATTTTAAGTAATCAATTATAAACCAACTAATATTTCTAATTCTAAAAATCAGCTTATATATCTTGCGTGTAAATAAACGTCCTAACCTAATTACTCGAAAAAATAACGAATTATGTGTCATATTTATTCTCGAAAACCATATAATCATAAAATATCAGTTAGTAAAACAGCGTTACACTGTTGGTTAATTATTTTCTAGTAAGGCTTCGGCTATCTTAAAGTCAATTTTTTCGTCTATATCAATTGAGCTCTTCCTGTCCATTTTAAAAGCATAGATATTATCTTTTAGAAAAAATCCTTTCTCTTTTAGAAGCTTACTCACCTTACATATATATATTGCTCCATTTAATTGATAATATTTTTCGAGATCTTGACTTCTTTTATTCGAAACATGATCTTTCAAAAACCCCTTCATGGATAAACTATCATCTATAGTGTTAGACCACAAAGGATTATGATCTGTCTCACGTACACTTATAATTGCATCGGCATTTTTTTCTTCTAAAAGTTCTATGGCTTTATCTATATGCATCTGGTTTCTAAGTGGGCTAGTAGCCTGCAGCAAAACAATATAATCATATTCTTTTGAATTGTCTAAAGTATGCTTTATTGTATCAAATGAACTTGTTTTATCGTCAGCAAGTTCATCTGGTCTTATCAATGCTTCTACTTTATGTTCAGCAGCGATATTCAATATCTCTTCATCTTCGCTTGATACTACTAATTTATCTATATATCTACTTCTAAGACCAGCTTCAATGCTCCATGAAATGAGAGGTTTCCCATTTAAGTTAAGTACATTTTTTTTAGGTAGTCTTTTACTTCCACCTCTGGCTGGGATGATTCCTAAAAATGTTTTATTTTTATACACTAAAACACTTCGTCATATTCATCATTAGCCTTTTCATATTCTTTAATATGCCCGATATCCAACCAATACTCTCTTAGTGGGAAAGAGATAATATTCTTATTTTCACTGATGAGTTTTTCAAAAAGAGTTGGCATATCATAAAATTGATTATGAGGAACATAATCAAGACAATCTGGGTTTAGCATATAAATGCCTGCATTGACAAAATATTTCTTTATAGGTTTTTCTTTAATAGAAAGTATTTTAGTATTTTCAACATTTACAACTCCATATGGAACTTTAAAATCATAATATTGAACACACATTGTGCCCATTGCATTATTAGTTATATGAAAATCATAAAGATGTTCAAAATTAACATTAGTAAGCAGGTCAGCATTCATTACAAAAAATGGTTCAGTTGGTTTTTCAACTAATAAACTTAATCCTCCAGCTGTTCCCATTCTTTGATTCTCCGAGATATACTCTATATTTACTCCAAATTTGCTCCCATCGCCAAAATAATCTTGAATGGCATTTAGCTTATAGTTCACACACATTATTATATTTCTATAGCCATAGTTGGAAAATTTTTCAACTATAGTATGAAGAATTGGTTTATCTCCAACTATTAACATAGGTTTAGGAGTATTTTCTGTGAGTGGACGAAGTCTTGTCCCAAGACCACCAACCATGAGAACTACCTTATTCAATTTCATTTCTTTTGAAATCAATTCATCTAATACCTCTAAGCCAATCAAATTACCTTTGTTATCTACAATTGGTATCTGATGTATTTTTTTAGATCTACATATATTTAGAATTTCTTCTTTTGAATTATTAATATTGGCTACGATGGGTGTTTTAGAATATATATTTTTAATAGATTCATCTAAAGATATATTTTTTAAGATAGCTCTACGAGTATCGCCATCACTTAAGGTTCCTAATAATTTATTTTTATCATCAACTACAATCGCTATCTGCTTTGAACTTTTGTCAATAATCTTTAACGCTTCTAAAATAGAAGTAGACTCTCTTACAATTATATCCTCGAGGTTTTTCATTATCAGTCTACCTTCCAGATTGGATGTTTTAATTCATAAACTCCATATTTCTTTTCCCATAAGTGTGGGCTTCGAAATTTTTCTATAGCATCATGATACTGTTGCAAGGATATATTCATATATTCGCAGCAGTCATTTATGTATTGTTTTGGAAATTCTCCATCAAACCTTTTAACAAGCGCTATTCCCTCATCTCTTGTAATATCACCATTTCTTATTTCTTGTGCGGAATCATAAGTTGCCCTACCTATACCAAACTTGATAGTTGTTGTGTGAAAATTTAACCAGTCAATTTTATCATCGAGTGAACTATATTTACTAAAACTACCTTCTGTTCTATGATCATTGGGCATGAAATTGCTATTCTCGACTGAGTAATAATATGTCTCTTGCGGATGCCATTTCATATAGTATCCGAGGTAATGAACTTCTGTCCCAGTTTTTTCTATCTGATCTGGATCTACTGGAAAATATGCTTCTAAATCCGAGAGTTTAAATTCATGTTTTTTTATGAGGTCCTCTGCTGGCACTCCACCTAATACTAAATCTCTCAGACTTAACTCTGAACTATAATATTTTGGATCTCTAGTTGGTATCTCATTATCTTCAATGGCATTACCATACTCTGCCTCATTTTCTCCAAATATTACTAGTGGAATATCAAACAATACGGACAATCTTGGAGCTAGATTCTTCTGCCCCAATATGAATGGTTGAAATGGATGTCCTAAATTCAAAAAAGCCTCTCTTGTTAAAAATTTATGTAATTTTTTATTTTGATTATATGTATAGTTTGCAAATCCAGCATCAAGCCATGAATCAAAATTTCTTTTGCCAATACCAGTATAAAGAGCTGGGGGCCATGTAATTAGAATAGGGTTCATATTGTATTTATATTTCAACATATGAGCTGCTTGAACACTATCCTTGCCTCCACTACCAGGAACAATCACATCATATCTGCCATCATTTCTGCGAAATCTATTACAAAGGTCATCTAATTCTTTATGTCTCTCACTCCAATTTATTGATTTCTTCATTTCTGCATAATGGCACGCATCACAAATACCATCATCACCGAAAGCAAGGGTTTGTTTTTTATCTTTGTTTGTTTGTTTAAATTCAACTGTAGAAGCTGGTCTTTGATTATTCATGGTACATCTTTTACAAAAGACCACATTCAATGGTAAACCATATTTTCCTAATAGCTTGCTCATTTATCTGATCCTAAATTAATAAAATTCTTAAACAATTGTATTCCAGGTCCTCTACTTTTTTCTGGATGAAACTGTACACCATAGATATTATCTTTTTTGATAGAAGATACAAACTTATGACCAGCATATTCAGTTAGTGACGCAATATCTGCCAAATTTACAACTTCGTATGAATGCATAAAGTAGAATTCGTTATTTTGTAATCCATTAAGAATATTATTTGTTTTAACTACATCTATATTATTAAATCCCATATGTGGCACTTTCGCATCTACAAGAATAGGTCTTACCTCTGCTTTGATAAAATTTAAACCTTTTGTTTTTCCATATTCAAATCCTATAGTGGATAGAATTTGCATTCCTAAGCAAATACCTAAAATTGGTTTCGTATTATTATGTAGAGCTTCTAAGAATCCATTACTCTTAAGTTCTTCCATAGCATCCTTAAAAGAACCAACACCCGGCAGAACTAACTTGTCAATTTGACTAAACTGTTCAACATTATTTATAACAGTTGTGTTACCTCCTGCTTTTTTTATAGCCTTTTCTATACTATGAATATTTCCTGCAATTCCATAGTTTACTATACCAATTATGTCACTCATGCTGACACCAAGATGTTATTTTTTCTTAAGTAATCTTTTACCTCTTTAATTGTAACAGAATCGTAGTGAAGTAAGCTTGATATTACCACCCCACTTGGTTGTGTATTATCAATAAGTTTTTTGATATCCTCAAGCTTTCCAGCCCCACTTGCAACAACAACAGGAATCGTGACACTATCTATTACTTCTTTAGCAAGTTCTATGTCAAAACCTTTTTGTCTCCCATCAGTATCTACGCACTGAAGTAAAATTTCACCTGCACCGCGAGATTCAACTTCTTTTGCCCATTTAATTACATCTAAACTAGACCGGATTCTTCCACAGTCCGTGTAGCACTCATAACAACTATCCCATCTCTTAGCTTCAATATTTACAACAACTGCTTGATTTCCAAAAATCTCAGCTGCATGGTTTATAATTTCAGGATTTTCTTGCACAGCATATGTATTTATGGCTACTTTATCAGCTCCTCTGTGAAAAAGTTTTGAGAAATCATCTATAGTTTTTACGCCACCACCTACGCCAAAAGGTATAAATAATTCATTAGCAGTATTCTCAATTTCATCTAAAAGTATTTCTCTTTGATATAGAGATGCAACGATGTCAATATAAAAAATTTCATCAGCACCTTGTTCATAGTATTTTTTTGCCAGATCAGTAGGTAATCCAATTTTTCTCAACCCTTCAAAATGAACAGGTTTAACAACATATGGTGGCTTAACATCAAGTTTTGCAATTATTCTTATCATTATTTCTTTTCTATGATTTCTAAAGCCGTCATATCATACAAGAGTTTTAATCCATTAGTAAATTTAATTCCCTCTTCAGTTTCAATATTCCAGGCTCTGCATGGATCGTCTTGTTTACTGCTTTTAAATGATAATTTAAATATTTCTTGATTCACTATTGTCAGATCTAATTTTTTTAATTCTTTCGATATAGTATTGATAGAATGTATATTCCATCCAGATTCAAATGTTTCAAAGTATTTATTATTTCTATATTTAATTAATAGATCCACATCATATTCATTAAAAAATCCAAATATAATTATTTTGCCACCAGATTTTAAATGATTTTTGATACATTCAAACACTTTATGAATATCGTTAAAATAAGATAATACCCCCGACATAACAACGATATCAAACTTAGAATTCAAATTAAAATTATCTGCTGATCCAACTTTAAACTCAACTCCATTTAAACCATCAAAATTTTTTGCTTCATTAATCAACTTATAACTGTAATCTATTCCCGCTAATTTCTCATATTCAGTATTGTTTTTTAAATAGTATAAAAATTCTCCCCTTGCACAACCTAAATCTAGAACAGATGGCATATGACAACTATCATTTATTATCTTATGGATAAATAAAAAAGTTTCTTTAGGATCTTTGTAATAATTTTCATTTATGTAAATATAATCTTGATGTTTTTCTTCAACCATTAAATAATCTCCTTAAGTAAAATAAACGACTCAGCGTAATCACATCCACAGGTTGCACCCCTAAAAGTTGCTAAAGCCCTTACATTTTTCTCACTTCTAGGAAATGGATGTTGTCCAATTTCTTTTTTATATTTACTCATTATTCTGACCTTTTCATCCATATATTTACTAATATCAACAAATACATTAGGGATGAAACTATATTCTTTTGTACTAGGTGCAAATTCAGTTTCACTGATAGTTTCTAACATATAGATTTTTTTAACAAATGGATATCTAAATGATTTGGTACAGCTGTATGTAGCGTCGAATATTCTTCTATGATCACTGTGAATATCTCCTTTGAATGGGAGATATATAATATTTGGTTTAACTTCATTAATAACCTTTGAAATTTTCCCTATAAGCTCACTCATAGTGTATTCATCTACTTGTGTTGTTTTTAGTTGTAAATCATGGACACTATCAAAATTATACAGTTCTGAAATTTCATCTATCTCTTGTTTTCTAGAATGAAAGTCATTATGTTTTATATCCACTGATGTACAAATCAGCCAGTTAATCTGATCACCATCTGCTTTGTGTTTAAGTAATGTGCCACCACATCCTAATGTCTCATCATCTGGATGCACGGCGACAATTAAAACTTTATTGTTCATAGGTACTCTCCGATCTCAGGAATTTCTTTAAACTCATGCTCTAAAATTTCTATTGCACCGTCACAGGTTTTCACTAGAAATGAATTTTTACATGATTCAAAAACCTTCCCACACTCAATGTTATTTTGTTTATTTTCAACCATCTTTACCTTCCATACAATAATATCTTTCTTTTTGTACTCAATATGAGCACCGATATATGGTTGGCTTAAACCCCGAACTAAATTATAAATAGCTTCGCTACTCATACGGAAATCAATTTTACCATCTATTTTACCTCGCTTGCGCCATGAATTAGCTAATGAATGATTTTGTTGAACTTTTTCATAATTATTATCTATAAGCTGTGGTATAAATTTTTCAATTTGAGATAGAGCTATTTTAGTCACTTTAGTATAAAGTGTTTGTGCGTCATCACTATGAGAAATATCAAAATCTGTCTGTGATAAAATATCACCACTATCAGCATCCTCGTCCATAAAATAAAATGTTGAAGCACTTTTTTTTAGGCCTAGTATCAAAGACCAAATTAACGGATGACGACCTCTATTTTGTGGAAGCTTGGCAGGATGATAACCTACGATACCCATAGGTGGCAAAGTTAATAGTTCTTTTTTTATTAAACTTGACCAGCCGAAACAAAAAATAATATCAGGATTCAAAGCTCTGATCCAACTTACGCTCTCTTGTGAATTAATATTCTCAACGACTTTATATGGTATTCCCGAATCTTTGCATAGAGGTGTTAAATCTGAAAAATCACTATTAAAATTAGATTTTTTTTGTGTACAGACACCTATGATATCACCATCCATTTCTAGAATTTTTTCAAGTGCTTTCTTTGATAACTCTACTGTACCAATAAATACTATTTTCATAATGTAAATTCTATGTTAAAAAATTCTTTTTTTAAGATATTTTCAAGTTCAATGGTTTTTAAAACCTTTATTATAGGTTTGCTAGCGCAGTCATCTCCATAGGGATTTTTAGTAGTTTTAATATCTGATTGAAACTTTTCCGTATATAGCTCTTCAAATGCCTTTTTAATACTTTCTCTATCTGGTAAACAATCAATAACGCTGTCTGCTTTTATACGTCCCTTTTGTCTATCACCAATATTTATTGTTCCTATTTTGAAAGTTGGAGCTTCTATCAGTCCGCTAGAGCTATTGCCAACTACTGCGTCTATATATTGCATAGCACTTAAATATCTAAGCTGTCCTAAAGATGCAAATACTCTAGCTTTAGATTTATTTATTGCGGCATATTCATCCATTAATTGATTGATAACTCTTCCATCTGTATCACTATTAGCTTTCGTAAAGATAATGGTTGTATCATTAAGCTCGTCGATAGCATATAGTAATTCTTGAAATTGTTTTTTTGAGGTACTACTCTCAAGCGTGACAGGATGAAATGTAACAAGTATATTTTTTTTATTTAATTTAGTATCTATAGATTCCTGAAATTCGTCTTTGGTTAAAAGCTGCATTCTTTTGATATTTTCTATTCCCATACCTCCGACATTAAATACTCTACTTGGGTGTTCACCTAATTGAATTACCCTATTCATATATTCTTCTGTGGCCGTGAAATGCAACTGACTCATCTTAGTGATGCTATGGCGTATTGCTTCATCAATAAGTCCTTCTGTTGCCTCACCACCATGTATGTGTGCTATAGGAATCCTTGCTATCATAGCAGCACTAACTGCACTAAAAATTTCATATCTATCTCCAAGAGCAACAATGATATCTGGTCTTAAGTCTTCATATGCTTCTGAAAAAGATATCTGTGCTAAACCCATTGCTTTTGAGGTACCTAAAGTAGTATTAGAGGATGTTAATATCTCTAGTTTTCTATCAATTTTAAAATCTTTTTCAATTTCCTTATATGTCAAACCAAATTCTGGGGTCAAGTGCATACCTGTAGCAATTATCTGAAGAGCTACCTCAGTATCAGACTCTAGTTCTTTCATCAACCAATAAAGTAAACCGTATTCTGCACGCGTTCCTGTAACAATACATATTTTTCTTTTAGTCATATCAACTCATCTTTGGTGTAATCTTTAGTTGCATTAGTTCCAATTACTTCATCCCATCTCATTGGACTTATACCTTTACCAGGCCTTTTTATTGTAATATTTTTATCGGTAAACTTATCTCCTTTGGTAATATTCGTGCTTGCTACTATAGATTTCCTAACTATTTCTATATTTTTCATTTCACTATTTGATGGTTTTTTAATGCTACTGCCAAGAGCAACTTCTGTGTTTCTTATTATTTTTACCATTTCTTTTAATTCATCTGGTTCAAGACTAGCTTTATGGTCTGGGCCTTGTATTTTTTTATTAAGCGTGAAATGTTTCTCAATACAGCTTGCCCCCATTGCTACAGCTGCAATGGCTACCTCTATTCCCAGGGTGTGATCGCTATATCCATACTTGATATCAAATGTATTACCGATTTTTACCATGGCTTTCAGGTTTACATCCTTCAGAGGAGTTGGATATTCAGTATTAGCATGTAGTACAGTAATATTATCTTTTTTAGTTCCCGACTCTGTAAGAATACCCAGAGCGTCTCTTATCTCATTAATATCTGACATACCGGTTGAAATAATTATTCTTTTATTAAGCTTTCCTATGCACCTTAAATATGGAAGATTTGTAATCTCGCCACTTGGTATTTTAAATATCATTAGTTCTAAGTGATTTAAAAGTTGAATACTTTCAATATCAAAAGGAGTAGATAAAAACATTATATTTTTACTATTACAGTATGTAATAAGTTCTTTATGTGATTGACTATCGAGTTCTAGTTTTTTTAGCATATCAAATTGAGACTCATTTTCACTAGTAGCCTCTTTTTGGTAGTTTGCTTTGTGCGAATGTTTAGTTACGATATTTTCCGCTTTAAATGTTTGAAATTTAACAGCATCTGCTCCTGCATCAGATGCAACGTCTATTAGTTTTTTTGCTAGATCAATTGATCCATTGTGGTTTACTCCAGCTTCCGCAATAATAAACACACTCACGTCACTAGACACCCAGCTTTTATAAAACTATTTTTGGGAACTTTAACAAGCTCTTTAGTTGTTGCATTACTACCAATAAAGCATCCTGAGCCTATTATAGAACCGCCATTGATAATTGCACCTGTTGATATATGACAATGATTGGAAATAGAACAATCATGCTCTATTAGTGATTTAGAATTAATAATACAATTATCACCAACAGATGCGCTTGAGTTAATCACAGCGTGATTCATAATGATAGTCCCCTTACCAATTGATGCATGTTTTGAAACATAAGCATTAGGTGAAACGATACTTGGCAAAACAAAACCTGCTGTTATAGCAAGTTTGTACAGCTTTTGTCTCAATGATGGTGATTTAATATGTCCAACAGTTATAAAGGCATGTTTGCAATTTTTTACCAAGTCTGGGAGATCATTATCAGTGCCAATAACTTTATAACCTAATACATCAGTTCCTAATAGATTCGCCTTATCTATTATACCAGCAATTTTAAATGATCCTTCATGTTCTATAACATCGATCACTGACTTACAATGGCCCCCTCCGCCAATTAGTATTACTTCATTCATGTTATTACACTGCTTGGTATGTTAACGAGACGATCATGAAGCCAATTAGAATTCGATAAATCACCACATTGTGCATTATTAAACATCGGCAGCTTATTCATAAGAATCCAGCTAGGACGTGTCATAACTCCTCTAGAATTAGTCTCCTCTAAAAAATGATCGCGCTGTGCTTTGTTTTCAAGAAGTATTGAGTTTAACCAATAATTAGATTTGCATTCTTTTGGTTCACTCACGAAACCACAATTAATGGTATTAAAAAAATCCTTATAGGTATTAGCTAGTTTACGTTTACTAGTTAGAAATGTTTCTAAACTTTCTAGTTGTGCCAATAACAAAGCAGCATTTAAGTTTGGCATCCTATAATTATAACCAACCATATCATGATCAAAGTTCCAATCATGTGATAACTTTGCGGTAGTTGTTAAATGCTTGGCTTTTTTTGCAAGAATCGTATCATCAGTGACAATGCAACCGCCGCCACCTGCAGTAATAATCTTATTACCATTAAAGCTCATAGCGCCAATCTTGCCGAATGTTCCTGTATGTTTCCCTTTGTATTTACTTCCAACACTTTCAGCGGCGTCCTCAATTAGAAATATGTTATTCTCATCACATAATTCTTTAATTTTATCAATCTTGCATGGATGTCCGTAAGAGTGCATAGGTAGACATGCTTTTATGGTTTTTCCAGTTTTATTATTTATACATTGCTCATTTTTTAGTGTTGTATTTTCTTTAAGAAAATACTCAAGTGCAGAAGGTGACAGGCCCATTGTGTCTTTGTCAACATCAATAAATATAGGTTTTGCGCCACAATAGCTAATTACATTACAAGTTGCAACAAAAGTTAGCGGTTGGGTAATCACTTCATTATTTTTTTCGACACCTCCAAGTAGTAGACATGTATGTAACGCTGATGTTCCGCTACTAGTTGCAATTGCATATTTTGAATCTGTATACTTCGCTATTTTATTTTCAAACTCATCTACATATTTTCCAACAGAAGAAACATATGAAGAATCTAGACACTCATTTACGTAATTTTTTTCATTTCCAATTAATTTTGGTTCATGTAAAGGAATAAAATCTTTTGTCCCGTAAATTTTCTGAATAAATTCGATAATATTTTCAAACATTACATCTTCCCATTTAGATACTTACCATTGTCATGATATTTAAACTTAGGTATTATTTTAAAAAACTCGTTCACAATTGATTCTTTATTCCAACTCTTATTAAATTTTAATTCTTTAATAGCATTTTCAAAATTTTTTAATAACTCGTCGTTATATTCAGGCTCATTTTTTATAACACCTAGATTTATAAATCTATCCATATCAAGTTGTTCTTTATTAGTATAAAATTCTTCAAAATCTTTTTCACCAGTTGTATCGCTTTTAGTAAAGAGACAAGGCCACTCTCCCTTTTGGGGTATAGTTTTAATTAATTCTCTAGCTTGATTCTCTGAATCACAACTAAATACTTTGTAGCCTTTATCTTTAAGATACCTTAAAGCAATGTCATAAAACGAGATAAGGTGTAATGATTTACTAAGTTTTGGAAAAAAGATATCCCTATTCTCTCCAAACATGCAGCTCATTAAACAAAGTTCTCCGCTTTCTTGTGGAGTAATGAAATATCGCTTTACATCACTTGGGGCTGCAATTGGTTGATTCTTCACAATTCTTTCATTGAAACTATGTAGTAATGATCCGTCGCTGAAAGCGACATTAGCAAATCTGGCAGTTGATATGTTTATCTCGGTAGATCTTCGCATCAAGAACATTTCCATAATTCTTTTGCTACCTCCCATCATATTAATAGGATTAGCAGCTTTGTCAGTGCTTACACAAAAGTATTTTTTTGTTCCATTTTCAATTGATTGTTTAATTGTCTTTTCTGTATTGAATATATTAACATCAAGCATCCTCATGAGAGTATAAGAATCTTCTTCACTTCTTACATGCTTAAGAGCTGATAAATTTAAAACATATTCATATTGGCCATCATTTTTAATAAACATATCGTATTCAAGAGATCCAATATCTAATGTAAAAGTATTAAATTCACCATCAATATAACCGAATGAACTTCTTATATCTCTTACTAATTCTGTTAGATTATTTTCACTAATATCTACTACATGAAGTTTTTTTGGGTTGCGCTTGAAAATTTCTTTGGTAACTGCTTGACCAATAGATCCAGCACCCCCTATTACTAAAAAGGAAGAAGAAGATATAATTGTTTGAAGTTTTTCTTCATATAATTTTATATCTTTTGTAAAGAGCTCTTTGTCACGACCTATTAATTTTAAAATTTTATTTTTATTCATGTTGATCTATTTTAAGCATGTCCTGCTATTTTTTTAAATTGCTTGTTTGTTTTAATTAGTTCTTGGAAAGTACCTTGATCAACAACCTTTCCTTTATCAATAAAAAATATTTGATCACATTTTTCTACTGTTTTAATTCGGTGAGCAATCATGATTATGGTTTTTTGTCCAATCAAGTCATGAATAGCCTGCATAACCATTTTTTCTGTAAGTCCATCTAGAGAACTTGTTGCTTCATCAAACATAAGTACTTCCGCTTTATGGTATAAAGCTCTGGCAATACCTATTCTTTGACGTTGTCCTCCTGACAGTTGTATTCCGCGTTCACCAACTTTCGTGTGCAAACCTTTTTCAAGCTCTTGGAGAAATTCTGAAAGATGCGCAAGCTCAAGGGAATGCTGCACCTTATCGAGATTAATCTCATCTTTTGGAATTCCAAATGCAACATTTTCAGCAATTGTACCCTCTGATAAATATATACTCTGTGCAACAAAACCAATTGTATTTTGCCATGATCTACGATTTTGTGCATTTATAATCGTACTATCTATTCTTAGTTCTCCATGATGTGGTTCTATTAAACCAAGTAAAATATCAATTAAGGTTGATTTTCCTGAGCCAGATGCACCTACTATACCAATTACTTTATTTACAGGTATCACCATATTTAGTTGCTTGAGTACAGCCTCAGATTTTCGTGGATAAGTGAAAGTTATATTTTCAAGCGATATTTCTTTTTTCAAATTGATATAACCAGTACTAGATTTTTTTACTTTTTCAACTGTCTGTAAAGAATCTGTTAAGTCTTGCTGAATTGATTCAAACGCAGAAATATTACCTTTTATGTTAGCAATACAAGCAAAAATTTGTTGCAATGCAGGAAGTAACCTAAAACCGGCGAGTGTATAAACAGTAAGAACTGGCAGGACTAGTCCTAATTTACCTTCATGGGTAGCAATCAGATAAAGTACCAGAGCAATCATAAAACCAAAAGCTATCAACTCTACCATATAACGAGGTACTTGAGCTAAAGATTGATTAGTGCCTTGACTATACGCGAATGTTTCACCAGCTTTACTAAAACGTTTTATAAAATCATTATTTCTTCCAAACAATAATACATCTTTAATACCTCCGAAACCTTCATTCATCAAACGAAAACGTTGTTCTTCAACCTGTGAAATAGCTTTTCCATTTTTTGTCAATCGAGATTTTACACTTCTGAAAATTATAAAATAACCGATTGCAAAAGCTGATAACCCGATTATAGCAACTTGTGGGTCATAAATAGAAATACTGATACTCATTAGTGCTGCAAGTACTATTTTTGCATTCATTTGTAAAAGAGGCACAAGAACTAAACTAGTTACTCTAGATGTTTCAGTAGATATTTTTTTTGTTAGTTGTGCGCTACTTCCATTTGCATGGAATAACCAATCTTGATTTAGATAATGATTGTAAAGTCGATTTGCAATCTCAGTTCCTGTCCTGTTTGCAAACATAAATAATCTCCATAATGTAAACATAGATATTATTGATGATATAAGAAATACAGCAAGTACACCTGAACCTACTAAAAACACAAACTGCAAATGTGAACTAGCACCACTGTATTCATAATATTGAGAGATGGTTATGTTTTCTTGAAGTAGACTTATATCACCTACGAGTGTCATAAAAGGAATAATTGATGCAATACTAACAATCTCCATAACAGCTGATAATATAACTAGAATTTGTAGAGCATAAAAACTTTTTCGTTGTTTAGTTGTAAGTAAGTTAAAAAGTTGTTTAATATTTTCAAGCATAAGTTTTAGACTATTCCACGGGTGTAATCAGAACCTAAAGTTATAATTTCTATTTGATAGCACTTTTTAGATACCAGTTGTAGGTCATCTCGAGTCCTTCTTTAAGGCTTATGGTATGATTCCAGCCCATATTAGACAAACGGGATGAATCAATTAGTTTTCTTGGAGAACCATCTGGCTTAGAAGTATCAAAAGACAGTCTACCCTGAAAACCTACTACCTCTCTCATAATCTCTGCAATTTCCTTAATAGTTATATCTTTACCAGTACCAACATTGATATGTGATGACATAGGTCTAGTATTAGCCTGATAAGTTTTCTTATCTAAATCTAACACAAAGATTGATGCTTTCGCCATATCATCAACATATAAAAACTCTCTTCTTGCATTCCCAGTACCCCATATTATTACCTCTTCATCGTTATTTGTCTTCGCTTCATGAAACCTACGCATCAGTGCAGGAATCACATGAGATTTTTTTGGGTGGAAATTATCATTAATTCCATATAAGTTAGTTGGCATTACAGAACGAAAATCTGTTTTATACTGTCTATTATATGATTCACAAAGTTTAATGCCTGCAATTTTAGCTATAGCATATGGTTCATTTGTAGGTTCGAGTGTATCTGTAAGCAGAGCATTCTCATGCATTGGTTGCTTAGCATTTTTAGGATAAATACAAGTGCTGCCTAAAAACAATAAGCTTTTGATTTTATTCTCATACGCTGCATGTATCACATTAGCTTCTATCATAATATTTTGATAAATGAAATCTGCAGGATAAGAGTCATTCGCAAATATGCCTCCAACAGTAGCTGCTGCAAGAATAATATAGTCTGGTTTTTCTTGTTGGATGAAGTTACAAACTTGCGATTGATTTATAAGATCTAACTCTCTACGAGAACGAGTTATGAGATTATTAAAACCTCTGAACTCTAGTTCTCTAAGTATCGCAGACCCAACTAATCCTGAATGACCCGCAATGTAAATTTTATCATTTAACTCCATTACAAATCTAGTTACTCACTATAATCTGGTGCCTTAAAACCATGTTTCTTGACTAAGCAATCACGTTTAGCAATATTAATGTCATTTTCCATCATTTCGTGGACCATCTCTTTGAGAGTAATTTTTGGTTCCCAACCTAATTTTTCTTTTGCTTTAGATGGGTCTCCTAACAAAGTTTCTACTTCTGATGGACGGAAATAACGGTGATCGACTGCTACGATTAATTTGCCTGTCTCAGAATCATAGCCTTTCTCGTCTAAATCCTCTCCTTTCCAATTTATTTTTTTATTAAGATGTTCCCATGCAAAATTTACAAAGTCGCGAACAGAATATTGCATGCCAGTCGCAATACAGAAATCGTCTGGTTCATCCTGCTGTAACATTAGCCATTGCATTTCAACATAATCTTTAGCATGCCCCCAGTCACGCATAGCATTCAAATTTCCTAAGTGTAAAGTTTCTTGTAAACCTAGAGATATTCGTGCTAATGCTCTTGTAATTTTTCGAGTAACGAATGTTTCTCCACGAACAGGAGATTCATGATTAAACAAAATTCCATTGCAAGCATATATGCCATATGCCTCGCGATAGTTAATTGTGATCCAATAAGCATAAAGCTTAGCTGCAGCATAAGGAGATCTAGGATAAAATGGCGTAGTTTCCTTTTGAGGAATTTCTTGAACTTGTCCATATAATTCAGATGTTGATGCTTGATAATATCTTGTTTTATTTTCTAGACCTAAGATACGAATCGCATCAAGTATTCTTAGAGCTCCAAGTCCAACAGTATCTGCAGTATATTCTGGAGACTCAAATGAAACAGCTACATGTGATTGTGCCCCTAGATTATATATTTCATCAGGTTGAATGCTTTGTATGATACGAACTAAATTCATAGAGTCAGCCAGATCTCCATAATGAAGAATAAACTTCCTGTTACTCTCGTGTGGGTCTTGATAAAGATGATCTATACGATCTGTATTAAAAGAAGATGAGCGACGTTTGATGCCATGAACTTCATAGCCCTTATTTAAGAGGAACTCTGCTAAGTAAGCGCCATCTTGCCCAGTTATACCAGTAATTAATGCAACTTTATTTTTACTCATTCTCAACTCCCCAAATAGTATATCTTTGTGTAGACACGGTATTCAACATGCATTGTATAACAGTTTGTTAAGAATTTTTCTTTAAATTAAGTTTTTGGTGAGTAATTTTCAATTCTTTCAATATCATCTTCTTCACAAGCATCACCATACTGTATCTCTATTATATGACATGGCTCATCATAAGGATTAGTAATTTGATGCCACTGATTTAATGGAGCAAAAAAATTATCAAATGTATTCAGTTTTGTGTTTTGTCTGTTATCAGGATCAGACTCACTATGAACTATTAGAGCCGCACCTTTACTTATAAACCATATTTCATTTCTCTTGAAATGTTTTTGAAAACTCGTGCCTTTACCAGGCTGTATAGTTAATTCTTTTATTTTAACCCGCTTTTCTTGAAATAGATTACTAAATGATCCCCAAACTCTCTCTTCATGATAGTATTTCCATTTTTTTAGAATCCATGATGATGAATTCTTCTTATAATCACCGCCTATACCAAATGCAAAGTCTACTCCATTAACATCCATCTCTGGTATATTGGTTTTATCTCTATCCCCGCCATTTGCAAATACAATCTCATCATCAGGGTACATTTCTTGAAGTTTGATTATTGCGTTTGAAGCACTTCCAACATCATCGTCCATAAAGTCGATTACCACATCTACAGATGATAAATTTTCAAGGACTATTTTTCGCTCATGAAATGGCATGAAATATGCTCCTTTTTTATTTATCAGCCATTCGTCACTATTAAGAGCAACAACAAGTTTATCACCTAATTCTCTTGCTTCTTTGAATATGGCAATATGCCCAGAATGTATAGGATCAAACCCGCCACTTACAACAATAATTTTCATTCTAATTTCCTTTAGCTATCATCATACTCTATACTTCTTTTTTGCCCACCCTTTGTTAAACTTTATTTTATTTGTTTCTTTGTCATTGTATAACCAGGGAAACAGTTTACTTTCATTACTTGCCTTCTTAACAAAAAAAGCAAATAGGTTTTGTTGTTTATAAAATATCTTCGAAAGGATAACATAGAACGGCTTTAACAATGAGAGCGCGAACACTTTTAAACCATTTTTTAACTCCAACTCTGGAGTACAAGGGTAAGCAGTACCATAGTCATACAAGAACGTGTGCTCACAGATTGGTGAATAGGATTGAATAGTTTTTTCTATTTCCCTTTCTGTCCATCTATATACGTAATTTGGAATCTCTGTATTGTTAACACCACCATATAAACAATCATTATAAAAGACAGCAGCATGTTCATACTCTTGATTTAAGCTTAGCTTAGTGACTATCTTCATTAAAATAGAATCTCTTGCCTCAAATGCAAGGAAACCAAATCTCGAAACTCTATACATCTCTAGTAAAACCTTATGAGGCATGGACGCATGATGTATTGCAGCATGAATAACAACATAATCAAATGCATCTTTATCATAACTAAGCGATTGTGCATCTTGGTAATCCCATGTATAAGGTGCAAACTCATCTGATGATACTCTTGTATCAAGATTAGATATCGTTACATATTTATATCCTAAATTTAGAAATGTTTCTTTATCCAATTGACCGCCACCGCAAATCAAAATTGAAGCGTTTTTATCAGGAATTCTTTTATTAACTATATTTGAATAAAATATATTTCTTGGATTTATCATAGTTTTAACTTTAAAAATTCAGTAATTATTGGGATTCTTTAGTATTGGCCAATTGCTCTTTACGTATGCGAATAGCATCACTAAAAAATATATATACGAGTCCTAAAAATAGCCCGAGCAAAAAAGATACTGTAATAATTAAGTTAATTCTTGGTTTTGCCAAAACAGGGACTGTAGGACGAGAGATAATAAGCGCTCTATCCCCTTTTTCTGCCTCTACTATATATCTATCAATTGATAATAAATCGCCAGTTAGAGTATCTGTGGTAGCACTAGGATCATTGAATCTTTTATAAATTATATTGATTTCATCTTTTGACCTTAGAATATACTCCTTAGTAAGCATCTCATTGATATAGCTACCATACTTATAAAAATCATCTACCAATGTAAGTTCCTTTGATCTTATAAGTATAAAAGGGCCTTCTTTTTTATTTTCATCCAGTATAGCTGTTCTATTATCCTCATGCTTTGACAGTACGACACCATCAATAGCTTGTGTAGAACTAAAATCCTTAAAAACTAGTAAACTGGATTTGCTATTATTTTTCCAGGTATTAAATAAACTTTCGTTGTAGTATAGTTTTTGAAAATCTTTCCATAGCTTAGGTTTACCAGTATGAAATGGTGGTAAAGTATCGGCTTGATAAAATATCTTTGACTCATAGACAGGCTCTTTAAAATAGATATACGTGGTTGCAATTATGAGTACGACTGACACAAAAGAGAATATTGTTTTTTTGCCATCCCATACAATGTCAAAAAAATCTAATAACCCGACTTCATCATCTGATTTTTGGTTCATGTAATTCTTCTTCTTTTTTATAATTCTCTGTATCTTACTACATTACTTAGTTATTGATAAGTATCTATTTAAATTGTAGGGTATTTGATAATCCTAATTGAACACTTTAGTGTTGTTAAAAACTATCTAGTGTAGTTTGGGTCACTAAAAACCTTATAGCCTCTGTCTGTGAGGCAAGAATTCCATACGACAGCTCTCATCTTCTGCTCTTCTTCTTTTGTCGCGTTTACATTTGATCCGCCGCCTATAAGCATAGCAGCTGCATATATTGGTATCACTACTGGAGCCATTACTACGCCTCCTGATGCTAAGACTGTTGCAACTCCTGTTCCAACAACAGCTGCTCCTGCTCCAGCACCTTTCAGAGCAGCAATAGTTTTTTCATTAGAGTAATCTACATTATTTGTTATTTCCTGACACTCTTGATAATCTTTTGTATATTTTTCCTTGTCAAAAATAATTGTGGTTCCATTTTTTTGAATATTAGATGTATCAACTACAGGCACATAATTTGGAGTGGTCGCGCATGATGAAATGAATAATGGAAATAATATTAAATAAAATTTTTTCATATCTAATATCTCGGAACTATAATAGTTTGAATTTGTGGTTGCTTGGGTGTCGTGCGTTCTATAGCTTTTGAGTATATATCTAAGA
>MDTC01082168.1_pt1 | contig 32974 bp, 29 predicted proteins | sample 811181 | NCBI WGS metagenome assembly MDTC01 (sample SAMN05326644, study PRJNA326480) | marine metagenome | isolation source: seawater | place: Pacific Ocean: North | collected 2011
ATTTTTTTTATTTTGCTAAACTTCCATCCTTCAACTAATATTATATCAATATTATCTTTTGAATGTCTTAATAATTCTTCTAAAGGAGGTTCTTCGTTATTTATTCTATTTATTATTGCCCATTGTTTTGAGGATGCTATAATTACTCTATTAGCTCCTGCTTCAAACATTTTTTGAGAGTCTTTTCCCTTTTGGTCTAATTCAAAAGTATGATGAGCATGCTTTAATGCACATACCTTTAAACTATAATTATCTTTAAAAAACTTTATTAAATTGGTTATTAACTTAGTTTTTCCGGAACCACTCCAACCTGATATGCCAATTATATTAGTCAATTATTAATACTATTTTTATAATTTATGTTGTAAAAAAGCGACATTTAAAAAACTTCAAATATTTTCCAAAAAAATAAACAATTATAAGAATTATATTCAAAAAATACTATATAATGTGTATTAGTTATAAAAATAAAATTGTAAAATACTTTTATTATTTTTCATCATATGTAAATATTGTAATTTTATGGGTATATTGTATAAATGCAAACTTTAAATAAAAGAGCTCCAGGAAGAAGAAAAAAAGTTTTTTTTAACAAAGGAAGACAAGTTGATAAAACCTCCTTAATAGAGGCTCAAGAATTACTTAGTAATTTTTTCCCTTTAAAAAAAGACATGTTAATAGAATATTTACATCTATTTAATGATAAATATAATGCTTTATTTCCTAAACACATGAGAGCATTATCAGAATTAATGAAACTTAGCATGTCTGAGATATATGAAGTTGCCAGCTTTTACGCTCATTTTCATATTATGGATGAAGATGATATTACTGTACCTGATGTTACTATAAAGGTATGTGACAGTATTACCTGCGCAATGAATGACTCAGAGAAACTCTACCATAACGTTAAACTTAAACATAAAAATTGTAGAGTAGAAAAAGCGCCATGTATGGGTAGATGTAATCATGCTCCTGTAGTAGAAGTTAACCATAATCATATTTTAAATGCTGATAACACAAAAGTATCAAAAGCAATATCTGAAAAAAATTTTTCCTATAATAATGATACATTTATTACTTATGAAGAATATTTTGCTAAAGGTGGATACCAATTACTTAAAAAAGTTTCAAATGGTGACGTAAGTTTTGAACAAATGACAGATATTTTTTCTGAGGCAGGTTTGAGAGGATTAGGAGGAGCAGGTTTTCCAGCTTTTAAGAAATGGCAATTTGTAAAATCTTACAAAGGTCCAAAGTTAATGTGTATTAATGCAGATGAAGGAGAACCAGGAACTTTTAAAGACAGATATTATTTAAATAAAGATCCTCATAGATTTTTAGAAGGTACTTTAGTTGCAGCAAAATTAGTAGATGCTAAAAAATGTTACCTCTACATTAGAGATGAATATTATGGTCTTATAAAACTAATAGAACAGCAAGTAAAAATTCTTGAAGATAACAAAATAGTGGAAAAGAATTTTCTAGAAATACGACGAGGAGCAGGAGCATATATCTGTGGAGAAGAGTCTGCACTTATAGAGTCTATTGAAGGAAAAAGAGGTCTTCCCAGAAATAGACCTCCTTACGTTGCAGAAGTTGGCTTGTTTGGAAGACCTACTTTAGTTCACAACGTTGAAACAGTTTATTGGATTAGAGAAATCTATGAGAAGGGAGGAAAATGGTTTAGCTCTTATGGAAGAAATGGAAGAAAAGGGCTCAGGACATTTTCTGTGTCTGGTTTTGTAAAAAAACCTGGTATCAAATTAACAGATGCTGGTATTACGGTTAATCAACTTATAGAAGAACATTGTGGAGGAATGCTTGATGGTCATACATTTAAAGGATATCTCCCTGGAGGAGCATCTGGTGGTATCCTTCCTGAAAGTCTAGGAGATATACCTCTAGACTTTGATACACTTCAAGAGTATAATTGTTTTATAGGTTCTGCAGCTATTGTAATACTGTCAGATAAAGTGGATATGAGAGAAATAGGCTTAAATCTAATGAAATTTTTTGAAGATGAAAGCTGTGGCCAATGTACTCCTTGTAGGAATGGTACATCTATGGCTGTAAAACTTATGAAAGAAAAAAAATGGGATATTGAACTATTGAAAAAGCTTTCTAAAACTATGAACAAAGCCTCCATATGCGGATTGGGACAAGCAGCCCCTAATCCACTACAATCAATAATCAATCATTTTGAAAAAGACGTTATATAAATGATTAAATTTAAGTTAAATGGGAAAGAAATAACTGCTAATAAAGGAGAAAGCATCTGGCAAGCTGCTAAAAATAATAGCGTTGAGATTCCTCATTTATGTCATGCAGACGAGGTAGGCTATGACCCAGACGGTAATTGTAGAGCTTGTGTTGTACAAATAGATAATGAAAGAACTTTAGCAGCATCATGTATCAGGAAACCTACTGAAGGAATGGAAGTAAATTCTATATCAGGAGAAGTAAAAGATACACAAAAAATGATTTTTGAATTATTAGCTGCAGATCAACCTTGCAAAAATAGTCACCCAGATCCTGAGTCTAAATTTTGGAAATGGAGTGAGAAGTTAGATGCTGACGAAAAAACATTTCCTAAGAATAAAGATTTAGATAGAGATATATCTCACCCTTCTATGCATGTAAATTTACAAGCTTGCATAAATTGCAACCTTTGTGTGAGAGCATGTAGAGAGGTCCAATCTAATGATGTGATAGGAATGGCCTTTAGAGGAAATAAGTCAAAGGTAATATTTGATTTTGATGATGAGATGGGTTCTTCTAGTTGCGTAGGATGTGGGGAATGTGTGCAAGCTTGTCCTACTGGAGCACTTATGGAGAAAAGCCTTCTAGATGAAAAAGGATCTAGAGAAATTTTTGAAGATAGAACTGTGGATAGTCTTTGTCCTTATTGTGGAGTAGGTTGCCAGACAAAGGTATATGTAAAAAATGAAAAGATTGTTCAGGTTGATGGTAGAGATGGCCCTGCTAACAATCAAAAATTATGTGTAAAAGGCAGATTTGGCTTTGATTATATTCATAATGAAGGAAGGCTAAAAAAACCTTTGATTAGAAGAGAAGGAGTTGAGAAGAAAAAAATAGATGATTATTCTAAATTAAAAGTTGAGGATTTCTTTAGAGAAGCAAGCTGGAAGGAGGTAATAGAACTATCCGCTACTAAATTAATGAAAATTAAAGAAAGTTCTGGCCCCTCTTCAATATGTGGTTTTGGTTCGGCAAAAGGATCAAATGAAGAGGCCTATCTATTTCAAAAACTTATAAGAACTGCTTTTCAAACTAATAATGTAGACCATTGCACCAGATTATGTCATGCCTCCTCAGTAGCGGCATTAATGGAATGTGTTGGTTCTGGAGCTGTTTCTGCACCATTTACCGCAGTTAAAGATGCTGATTGTATGATAGTTATAGGAGCAAGACCTACTACAAATCATCCAGTCGCTGCAACTTATTTCAAAAGAGCAGCTAAAGATGGTAAGAAACTTATAATAATGGACCCAAGAAAACAGGATCTTAGCAGGCACGCATACAGACATTTACAGTTTAAACCAGGAAAAGATGTAGCTTTGCTGAACTCCATGATTTATACAATTATAGAAGAAAAACTTTATGACGAACAATATATTGCTTCTATGACAGAGGGTTTTAAGGCCTTAACAGAAAATATTAAGAAATTTAAGCCTGAGGAAATGGAAAAAGTTTGCGGAATTAAGGCCGAAGATATTAGAGATACAGCTAGAGTATACGCCAAATCTGAGAGGTCTATAATATTCTGGGGAATGGGTATTTCACAACATATTCATGGGACAGATAACTCTCGGTGTTTGATTACATTAGCATTGATTACTGGACATATTGGAAGACCAGGTACAGGATTACATCCTTTAAGAGGACAAAATAATGTTCAGGGAGCATCTGATGCTGGGTTGATTCCTATGGTTTTTCCTGATTATAAATCAGTTGAAGATGTAGACATACATAACAGTATGGAAAGTTTCTGGAAAACTGAACTTGATAATAAAAAAGGCTTAACTGTAGTTGAGATTATAGACAATGTATGTAAAGGCAAAATTAAAGGTATGTATGTTATGGGCGAAAATCCCGTAATGTCTGATCCTGACCAAAATCATACAATTGATGGGATGATAAAACTAGATACATTAGTTGTACAAGATATTTTTATGACTGAAACAGCTTGGTATGCTGATATAATTTTACCAGCATCGGCTCATGCTGAAAAAAACGGTACATTTACAAATACAAATAGGCAAGTCCAAATGGGAAGAAAAGTAGTTAACCCTCCTGGGCAAGCAAGAGAAGATCTTGATATTATAATTGATTTAGCAAATTCATTAGGGCTGAATTGGAAATATAATCATGCTTCAGATGTTTTTAAAGAAATGGCTCAAATAATGCCATCTTTAAAAAATATTACTTGGGAACGAGTTGATAGTGAAGACTCAGTTACTTATCCTTGTGAAGATAAAGATAAGCCAGGTAGTGAAATAGTTTTTGCACAAAAGTTTCCAACTTCTTCTGGGCTAGGAAAAATAGTTCCTACAAATATTATTTCTCCTGATGAACTTCCTGATCAAGAATTTCCATTTGTTTTAACAACTGGGCGTTTGTTAGAACATTGGCATACTGGAGCAATGACAAGGAGATCAGTCACTTTAGATAATATTGAACCTGAAGCAGTGGTTAGCATGAACAGTTTAGATATGGATTATCTTAATATTCAACCTGGTAACAAGGTAAAAGTAAAAACCAGAAGAGGCTCTATTGATCTAAGTGTTAGACAAGATAGAGAGCTTCCTAAGGGCATGATATTTATACCTTTTTGTTTTAGAGAGGCAGCAGCTAACAAACTTACAAATCCTCAATTAGACCCTTATGGAAAAATTCCTGAATTTAAATATTGTGCTGCAAAAGTAGAAATCAACAATTAGTTATAGCATTATTTTAACTAAGAGATTATTATAATAATACTTAAGGGAGAAAAATATGAGTAATTCTAAAACTTCTGGTGGATTCTTTTCTTTTTTATTGAAAGACAGAATTGTAGCATCAAAAAATTTTAATCGTTGGAGAATTCCTCCAGCCTCAATTGCCATACATCTTTGTATTGGTTCTGTTTATGCATGGAGTATTTTTAATCCGGCTCTAATAAAAGAGTTAGGAGTTGCTTCTAGTTCAGCGGATGATTGGAGCCTTGGAGCCGTAGTATGGATATTTTCCGTTGCTATTGTAAGTCTAGGATTAGCTGCAGCTATTGCTGGAAAATGGCTCGAAGATGTTGGGCCTAGGTGCGTAGGTGTAACTGCAGCCACTTTATGGGGAGGAGGTTTTATTATTGGTAGTCTTGGTATTTACACCCATCAATTATGGTTAGTTTATTTAGGCTATGGAGTATTTGGTGGATGTGGACTTGGATTAGGATATGTTTCTCCAGTATCAACTTTAATAAGGTGGTTTCCTGATAGACGGGGTATGGCTACAGGAATGGCAATCATGGGCTTTGGAGGAGGAGCAATGATTGGTGCGCCCCTAAAAAAGTTTCTTTTGGATTATTTTGCAAAGGCGCCAGACTATTTAGGTGCTGAAGGCGCAGTTAATTTGATTACAGAAGGTGGAAGAAGATTTGTAGACGTAGCTGGAGAAAAAGTAGAGGTAGTAGTTGCTTCAGCAACTGAGGCTGCACAAATGGCTGTTCCAGGTGATGCAGGTGTTTACATAGTGGGAACTGGCAACACAGGAGCAACAGGAGCATTTTTAACTTTGGGTATTGTATATTTTATTATTATGATAATTGCTGCTTTTCAGTACAGAGTCCCTGCTGAAGGATGGGCTCCAAAAGGCTATAAACCTCCAAGTCCAGAAGAGTCAGCAGCTAAAATGAAAACTTTGGATAACGTTCATATTAATCAGGCTATAAAAACTCCTCAATTTTATCAACTTTGGATTGTTCTATGTTTTAACGTTTCAGCAGGTATAGGAGTTATTGGTGTAGCAAAAACTATGATGTCAGAAATATTTGGTTCAGCGCCCTCTGGAAGTGAATTAGCTAGTATAGTTACTGCAACATTTGCAGGAACATATGTGTTAATGATTAGTGTTTTTAATATGTGTGGAAGAATTATTTGGGCATCACTTTCAGATTATATAGGTAGAAAAAACACTTATCATTGTTTCTTTGTTTTAGGAACCTTGCTATATCTGTCTATACCATTTACAGCTAGTGCTGTAAGTGTAAATCCATCTGTTATGTACTTAGTAATGTTTTATGCTGCAACAATGATTATTTTTACAATGTATGGTGGAGGCTTTGCTACAATACCTGCATATCTAGCAGATATGTTTGGAACTATGCATGTTGGAGGTATTCACGGCAGACTCTTAACAGCATGGAGTACAGCTGGTGTACTTGGCCCATTTGCTATTACTTATTTAAGAAATATGTCTGTTACAGACTCTATTAATAATTTAGTTTCTAAAATTGATCCGACCTTGTTTTTGGAAAAGTTTGGAGCTCCAGTAGATAAACTTGAAGAATTAGTAAAAGCTAAAACTGTCACAGTTTCGAAACTAATGGAAATTGTACCTGAGGGAACTGTAGATCCTACGCCTAGTTTATATAATACCACTATGTATGCTATGGCTGCTCTATTAGTTATAGCATTTTTTTCTAATTTGTTTATCAGACCAGTAAATTCAAAACACCATGTTCAAAATACACACCCAGGTGTTTTAAAATAGTACTTTTTAGTGAGGAATTATTAAGAAAATAAAACCAGATATTAATAATTCCTCATTAGTAAAAAAGATAAGTGTATTTGATGAAACTGGCAATGCTTCTGAAACATTTGCTATAGAAGAAAAACCTATTTCAATATATCTAAACGATACTCATATAGTAACAGCTATGACAATTGGAGATTATCCAGAGTATTTAGCAATAGGATTTTTAGCCAATCAAAATATCCTAAATATAAATAGTGATGATATTCCTATTGTTGAATATTATAATGATATTGAAACAGTTGTAGTAAGAACAAAAACTAAAACAAACTTTGAAGTTCAAGAAAAAAATAAAATAAAAACTTCAGGCTGTGCAAATGGAACTATTTTTGGAAATTTGCTAGAAAACTTTGAGAAATACAAAATATTAAATTCTTCCGTAATAACAGCAAAACAAATTTTTAATCTTTATAAAAAAATTAACTTATTACCTTCTTTGTATCTTAAATCGGGGGCAATTCATGGTTGTTTGTTATGTACAATTGAAGAGCCTTTAGCATTCTTTGAAGATGTAGGTAGGCACAATGCTATTGATAAATTAGCAGGATTTATGATTAAGGAAAAAGTATTACCTCACGATAAAATTCTTTATACTACAGGAAGACTGACTAGTGAAATGGTTATAAAAGCTGTAATGATGAAACTTCCTATAATAGCATCTAGGTCAGGATTTACTGCATGGGGAGTAGACCTAGCTCGAAAATCAAATATTACCATGATAGGAAGACTTCGTGGAAGAACATTTACTGTTTTATCGGGTAATGAAAGAGTAAGAAAGTAAATATGACTAAAAATGAACATATACAATGTGTAATTTTAGCAGGAGGAAAAGGAAGTAGATTAGATGGAAAAGGTAAATATTCTCAGCAGTTACTAAGCAAAACTCTTCTGGAGCATGTTTTTATAAGAATGTCAGTTCAAACAAATCAAATAGCAGTAAACTTCCATGACAATAACTTGGATGTAAATAAAAAGTATGCATTAGTATTTGATAAATTTAAGAATCATATAGGTCCTTTAGCTGGAATTCATGCAGCTATTTCTCATTGTATTGAAAATAGTCAGAAAAATTCTCAATTGGTTGTTACTGTTCCAGTAGATACACCATTTTTACCTTTAGATTTGATACTAAAGTTTAAAAATAAAATCCAATCTACAGCGGACGATGTTATAATTGCTCGTTCCGGAGATAGGCACCATCCTACAATAGCAATGTGGAGAATTTCTGTAATTAAAAAATTAGAATATTGTATTCAAAATAATATTAGAAAAATTGACTTATTTACAAAAGAATTAGACAAGTCTTATGTAAACTGGAATATAGAAAAATATGACCCGTTTTATAATATTAATAACTACGATGATTTAAAAATAGCTGAAACTATGATAAAAAATAATATTATAAATTAATGCGGTCGTGGCGGAATGGTATACGCGCAACGTTGAGGTCGTTGTGGAGGAAACTCCTTGGAGGTTCAAGTCCTCTCGACCGCACCAAATAAAAAAATTAATTAGCAAAAGTATTATCTTGAAGTAAGCCTATATAAGTTATAAAATAAAGTTTAATTTGGGAGAAGTAATATGAATACTTTAAATAAACTTTTGTTTGTTTCTTTTTCTTTAATGCTTTCATTTACAATAACCTATGCTTTATTAGCTGATGGGCATGAGAATTGTAAACCTTCTAAATGGGGAGCTGAAGACGAATTAGGAGCGGCAAATTATATAAACGAAAAAAGAACTAAATTAGCTGCAAATTTGATTAAGCAGGGAAAGTCGCATCCATTAGGCATAACAATTAATAGTAAGACACCAGCTTTTCCTCCTAGAACTCTGTCATTGACAGTAATGGCTCCTAATCAAAATACTGGAGCAAATCTTAAGGGAGCTTTAGGATATCATATGACATATGCAGATGATATTTTAAATACTTGGGTAGGAATTGGATCTCAAATAGATGGCTTAGGCCATTTAGGTGAAAATGATATGCTTTATAACTGTAATAAAGCAGGTGATGTTATTAAAATAACAGGTCTAACAAAAATGGGAGTTGATAAAATTCCGCCTATGATTGCCCGAGCAGTTATTTTAGATATGACAAAACATTTTGGAGTAACTCATATGGAGGCAGGACAGGCAATTACTCCTGATGATATTAAAAGTGCAATGAAGTCCCAAGATATTATTATAAATGAGGGAGATATTGTATTTTTTTATACAGGGTGGACTGACGCAAAACTTGAGTCAGACCCCAAAGCATGGGTATCAGGTGAGCCAGGCACAGATAACGCAGCCATGGAATACTTAATGACATTTAACCCAATGGCAGTCGGGTCAGATACTTGGGGGGTAGATAATGTTCCTCCTTCTAAAGGAGACAAAGTATTTTATGGGCATGTAACTGCTCTTCAAAATAATGGTGTGTATTTATTGGAAACTATGAATACAGGAAGACTAGTAAAAGAGGGGGTAAAAGAATTTATGTTTGTTCTAGGTCAAGCAAGAGTAGAAGGCACAGTTCAAATGATTATTAACCCTGTTGCTATTTGGTAATGATTTGCAAAAACCCTTATATCCTGCTCATGGATATAGGGGTTTAATTTTGTTAAATTTAGTTGATCTTATTTTTTTTTTTTAGTATCTTGCAGTTCTAGAGACGTATATTGGTAATTAGATAATAAATTTAGATTCCCGTCTTGGTCTGAATAGAAAGTGTGATAAAAATGGCTAAAGGTGAAGTTAGATGGTTCAATTATAAAAAGGGATATGGTTTTCTTTCTCAAGAAGGCAAAGAGGACAGTGATATTTTTGTTCACATATCTGCAGTTAAAGAATCAGAAGTAAAAAGACTTGAAAAAGGACAAATCGTCGAATACGATATCCAAGAACAAGAGAATGGTAAAAGCGCAGCTGCTAACATTAAAATACTTCAAGAGGCCCCTGCTGAGGCTAAAGATGAAGCTAGAGAAGAAAAAGATAATTAGTTTTTAATAGACTGTTTCTTAATTAAACACAATCGTACTATTTTTGTTAATTATAATACGATGTTCTATATGCCACTTAATGGCCCTCATTAAGACTACATTTTCTATATCTCTACCCATAGAAACAAAATCCTCTAAGCTCTTTGTATGATTAACCCTTCCTACATCTTGTTCTATTATCTGTCCTTCATCTAATTCATCTGTAACATAATGAGCTGTTGCTCCAATTATTTTAACTCCCTTGATATATGCTTGATGATATGGCCGAGCTCCTTTAAAACTAGGAAGAAAAGAATGATGTATATTAATTATTTTTCCTTTAAGTTTTTTACACAAATCAGGAGATAAAACTTGCATGTATCTAGCTAACACTACCAAATCAATTTTATATTTTTTTATAAGCAAAAGTAACTCTTTTTCTTGAATATTTTTATTTTTCTTATTTACAGGAATATGCTGGTAAGTAATCCCATAATGTTCTACTATTTCTTGCATATTTTTATGATTTGAAACTATACAGGGAATATTCACATTAAGATTATTAGTTTTCCATTGATATAAAATATTATTTAAACAGTGTCCAAACTTTGAAACCATAATTAAAATATTTTGTTTTTTTGATAAATCATAAAAAGAAAAGTTCATTTTAAATTTATTAGCAACATTTAAAAAGTTTTTTTCAATATTCTTAATATCATTATTTTTTTTATTCTTCATATTTTCAAATTTTACTCTCATAAAAAAATTATTATTTTTTATGTCTCTAAATTGAGAGCTCTCTAATATATTAAATCCATTTTTAAACAAAAAATTTGATACTGCTGATATAATTCCAGCTTTATCTTTGCAATTAATTTTCAATATATAATTTTTCATTTAATTATTAAATATTTAGTTTATAAATTACTAGCAAAAAATTCTGGAGAACTAGTTGCACTCCAGGGCTTATATTTTTTCATGATAATATTAAAAAAGTCTAATTCTAAAATATTAGCAAGCCATTTATGAATAAAATAAAAGTTTGAGTTGCTATCAAACCATTTTTCATCAGCAATTTTAAATTGCCTAATCAATGGAAATAAACACAAATCAACAATACTTAGTTTATTATTGTATAAGTATAAGGTTTTATTTTTTTTTAATATGCTCTCTATTTCAATTAAATAATTAGCTGCTTTATTTCTATGTACAAGTTTTCCTTCAAAGTTTTTACTACTTTCATATCTTACACTATATTTATATCTGTCTAAATGATACTTAAACTGACTATCTATAAGAGATATCAATTTTAAAACTTTTTCTTTTTCACTGTAATATGGATGAAGAAGGTTAAGTTTATCACTGATTTTTAGCGCCCAAATTATAATTTCGAGACTTTCATCTATTACGCAATCCTTTAAAACTAGCACAGGAACTGTTGCTTTTTTAGATACCTGAAGCATTTCTTCTGGTTTATTTCTAAGAACTACTTCTCTTAATATTACTTTAATATTGCTAAAATATAAGGCAGCTCTTGCTCGCATAGCAAAAGGACATCGTCTAAAAGAGTAAAGTATTGGTATATTGCTATAATTATTATTCATATTAATTTCTTAGTTTTATTTGATTATTCCTCATTCTATATCTTTTCCTTTGTTCTTCTGTTTTTATGGAGTAACATAAATGACAAGCCTCACCTTCTATATACTCTTCACGATTTTTGTCAGCATTTGTTAATGGCATTCTGCAAGCATGACATAGTGAATACGATCCTTTTTTTAAATTAGTATCTAAACTTACTCTATTATCAAATACAAAACATTCACCTTTCCATAGGTTTTTATTATTACTATTGTTGTTTTGTTTTTCTAAATATTTTAATATTCCACCTTTCAAATGGTAAACATTTTTTTTTCCCAAATTTAATAAAAAAGAAGTAGCTTTTTCACATCGAATACCCCCAGTACAAAACATTGCAATTTTTTTATTATCTATGTTTTTAATATTCATAAAATCATTCTTTAACCAATTAAGTAATTCTGTAAAATTTTCACATTTAGGATTAATTGCTTGATTAAACGTTCCTATTTCAACTTCGTAGTTGTTCCGCATATCAATTAATAGAGTATTAGTATCACTAATAAAGCTATTCCATTTATCTGCTTCTACATATTTACCCACTTGGTTTAGGGGGTTTGTATCCTTAACATTTCTTGTTGTAAGAATTTCTTTTTTAATTTTTATTTTAAATTTTCTAAAAATATGTTTTTCTTCTTTATTTTTTTTAATATCTTCATCTTGATAATTAAAAATTTTTTTTAACTTTTTTTCTATTGCTTCATATGCTGCTTCTTTGATGGAAATATTTATATTAATTCCCTCAGGTGCAATTAATATAATTCCTTTAACATCAATACCACTAAATATTTTGTTAATATTATTTTTAAAATTAAAAATTTTTTTTATTTCAAAAAATTTATAAAGTGATAAGACAATATAAGAAGACTTTGACATAATTAATATAATTTTATAATACTTTTTAAACAATATGAAGATAACAAAAATTAGACAAACTGAAACAAAAAACTTTTTTCAAAGATGTAGGACTTATTTTCTTACGGGAATTGCAGTTACAGCACCTATAGGTATAACTATATATATATCTATTATATTTATTAATTTTATAGATAGAAATGTTAAGAATCTTGTTCCGTCAACATATAACCCTGATAATTATTTACCCTTTGATATACCTGGAACTGGTTTAATAATAGCTATTTTTTCACTAATATTAATAGGTTTTTTTACAGCAAGTTTTTTTGGAAAGTTTTTTGTAAATTTAGGTGAAAAAATTATAAATAGATTACCTGTGTTCAGAAGCATTTATAATGCTTTAAAACAAGTATTCCAAACAGTCTTAGGATCTTCTTCTAAAGCCTTTAGAGAAGTAGCATTAATTCAATATCCAAGAAAAGGTATATGGGCAGTTGCATTTATTACTGCGGAAACCTCAGGAGAAATAGCAATTAAACTAAAAAGGAAGCATGTAAATGTATTTTTACCTACAACACCAAATCCTACCTCTGGTTTTTTATTAGTAGTGCCTGAAAATGATTTAATAAAATTAAATATGAATATTGAGCAAGGCATGAAACTTGTTATATCTGGTGGAATCATTACACCTGATGTAAAAAATAAAATTAAAAAAAAATCTAGCCTGCGGAAAGTAAATCAGTAGCATCATCCTTTCTAAATATTTTTAAAAGAGTTTTTAATTTTTTTCCTCTCTCATATTCTAATTTTGGATTTGTTTTAATTATGTATTCTGCCTCATCTATTGCCAGTTTAGCTAACTGTATATGAAATTGATAATCAAAAAATTTAAACTCTTCTGCTCCATACTGTTTAGTACCCATTATTTCTCCACTTCCTCTTAGTTCTAAGTCTCTTTCAGCAATTTCAAAACCGTCTTGAGATTTCTTCATTATTGATAGTCTTTGTAAAGCTGTTTCTGAAAGTTGGTCATTATATAATAAAATACAAACTCCTTCATCTGACCCTCTGCCAACTCTTCCTCTAAGCTGATGTATCTGAGCTAAACCAAATCTATCAGCATTATCTATTACAATTATATTAGCATCAGGAACATCTATCCCCACTTCTATAACAACAGTGGATACTAACAACTTTGTATTTCCTTTTCTAAAGTTTTCCATTACTTTTGCTTTTTCTACAGATTTCATTTTTCCATGTAATACTGAAATTTTATTGAAAAATTTTTTAAGGTAGGAAAATCTTTGTTCAACATTAGATTTATTATCTGATTTTTCATCCTCAATTTTAGGGCAAACCCAAAATACTTTTTGATTGGATAATATTTTATTTCTTACAAAGGATACTACTTCACTCAAATTTTTCTCATTTTTTAAAATTGTATTTATTTTTGTATTGAATGGCTTTTTTTTGATTGTACTAACAGAAATATCACCAAGCATAGTCAACATCATAGTTCTTGGAATTGGAGTAGCTGTAAGAAGTAAAGTATCTACTTTCTTTCCTTTTTCTCTAATTTTTAATCTTTGACTAACTCCAAATCTATGTTGTTCATCTATTATAACAAAAGATAGATATTTAAATTTTACATCAGCTTGCAAAAGAGAATGAGTGCCTATTAATAATTCTATATCATTATTTACTAATTTTTCTTTAATTTCTTTTTTATTCTCTGATGAGGCTAATAATATTTCAGACCTAATATTTTCTTTTTTAAACATTTCATTAAAAAAATTGTAATGCTGTTTTGCTAATAGCTCTGTAGGGGCCAATAATGCAACTTGATAACCAGACTTAATAACATAAAAAGCTGCAATCATGGCTACAACGGTTTTTCCTGAACCTACATCTCCATGTAATAATCTAAGAGTTCTTTTTTTAGACTTTATATCTTCTATAACCTCTAAAGTACAACTTTCCTGATCTTTAGTAAGCTGAAAGGGTAAAGTGTTTTTCATATACTCTAAGATTGTTGAAGGGGTTTTAGAAAAATTGTTACTATCTAGTTTCTTTAAATTATTTCTAAGTATTGCTAAGGACAATTGATAAGCAAATATTTCATCATAAGCTAATCTAGTTATGAATGGAGATGCTCCTAATAAACAACCTTCTTCTTTAGGATTATGAATGTTTAGAATGCTTTGTTTAAAGCTGGGTATATTTTTATACTTTTTTATTAAACTTACATTCCATTCTTCCATTTCTGGTAATGAAGAGCAGGCTTTTAATATTAATGAGTGTATAGTTTCACTTTTTAGTATTTTTTTTTGCTTATATACCACCTGATGAAGACTTTCTTTATTATTAATAATTTTTTTATCAATTATTTCAGGGTGTGATATTTGCAAATTATTATTATAAAGCTCTAATTTACCTTTAATAAAAATCTCTTCCTCTAATGGGTATATTTTTTTTAAATAGCCAGTAAATTTTGAAAAAAAAATTAATGATATTTTTCTATTATTAAATAAAACCGATATTTTATAAGGAACTTTTCTATTAAAATAATTTTGGTAATGCTTTATTACTTTTACTTTAATAATAATATTCTTCATATACTCAATTTTTTCTAAATTATTATAAACCTTGGCAGATAAAATCTTTTTAGGCTTAAAAAAAAGTAAATCAAGTATTTGAGGACCTATATGGCTTTCAAACAAAGAGTTATTTTTATCATTACTATTAAGTAGGCTTAATTTCTCAAATAATATATCTATGGAAGAATTTTGCATATTTATAGATATATATGTTAAAACAAAAAAATGAAAAAGTATAAAAATAAACTGAAGTATAGGTCTTGGCATAGAGGTACAAAGGAGGCAGATTTGTTTTTAGGTAGGTTTTTTGATAGATATGTATCTAAAATGTCAGATAAAGAACTTGTTTTATATGAAAAGTTTCTTAATTTAATAGATGATAATGATCTTCTTTATATAGTTAAAGGTGAAAAAAAATGGGACACTGTTTTTCCTGATAAGATAGTAAGTCTAGTAGAAGAGTTTATTAAAAGTGAAAATATTAGATAAAATAAAGTACACATCAAATAATACTAATATCAGATATTTTTCTAATATTAACAATGGTATAAAACCATTTTTAATAGACGAGTTGCAAGAGAAGCATAGTAAAAAAAAAATACTTCTGATTTTAGATAATAATAATGAAATTAATTATTATTATAACTTACTTAAGAAATATTTTAATAAAGATAGTATTCTTAAATTTCCTTCCTGGGACAACAAACCATATGAAGAAGTATCACCTAGTCAAAATATTTTAAATGAAAGATTTAAATCCTTTAACTTTGAGCAAGACAAAATTATTAAAAATGACTCATTTATAATGTTAACTAACATAGATGCTTTTCTACAAATGGTGCCTAAAAAAAATTTTTTAAAAGAAAGTAATTTTAAATTAAACGTCAACGATAATTTTAGTTTAGAAAAATTGAATGCTTGTCTTTATGATATAGGATATGAAAAAGTTAGTATTGTACTAGAGCCATACGAATATGCTGTTAGAGGGGGAATTCTTGATATATGGCCGATTGGAGAAGAAAATCCACGTAGAATAGATTTTTTTGGAAATAAAGTAGAAAGCATTAAAAGCTTTAACCCCATATCTCAAATTTCTATGAAATCCTTGAATAGCATTTTTCTTAGTAGTTCTTTAGAGTCTCCTCGTAGCAAAAGATATAATCAAAACTTTGCTGAAAACTATAGGAATCTTTTTGGACCTTCAGCTAGCGACCAATTATTTATTCATAAACTTAAAAATGATATTAGAGCAGATGGAATAGAGAATTGGCTTCCATTATTTTATTCCAATAATTTGTGCAGTATTATAGATTTTTTTGGCATAGAAATAATATTTTCTGACGACAATTTTCTTCAAAAGTCTAAAGAAAAAATCAAGAGTATATTTGATTTATACTTTGAAAGGGTTAATTTAGAAGAATTTGAAAACGAAAATATTAACGGATCTCTACATCCTAATACTTTTTATATATCTAATGAACAATTAGATAATATATATAAAAGTAATATGTTTAAAGAATTTTCTTATTTCTCTCAGATTAATACAAAAACCTCCTTAAATGTTGAATGCAAACAAAATTTAGAATTTCAAAATATAAGCACCTCTAATGAAGAGGTAATTAAAAGATTAAGTTTAGTAGTAAATAGGAATTTAGGAAAAAAAAAAATAGTTATAACTTACTCAGCTGAGAACGAAAAAAATAAAGCTCTCAATCTAGTAAAAAAATTATCATTAAAAAGCTTTAGAGACAATATTTCTTCTATAGATAAAGCAATGGATGATTTTGATATATTGGATTTGATTGATATACCTTTACAAGAGGGGTTTGAGCTTCCTTTACTAAAAGTAATTACTTTAAGTGAGATTTTTAAAACTCAAAAAAGTGTAAAAATAAAGAAAATAAGAAATAATTTAATAGATATTGCGGAACTTTTCATAAATGACTTTGTAGTTCATTTTCAACATGGAATAGGAAGGTATTTAGGTTTAAAAACAATTAAAATAAATAATAGTCCTCATGATTGCTTAATCATAGAGTATTTAGAGAACTCAAAGTTATATGTGCCAGTTGAGGATATTAGGTTGATTTCAAAGTTTGGAGATTCCAAAGGAGTAGTTAGTTTAGATAAACTAGGGTCAAGTAATTGGATAAAAAGAAGGACATTAGTTAAAAATAAAATAAGAGATTTGGCTAATAATTTAATTGCTTTGGCAGCAAAAAGGTTGATTATAAAGGGTAAAAAATTATCTATCGACTACAATAAATTAGAAAATTTTGCTAAAGGATTTAATTTTGAGGAAACAGAAGATCAACTAGCAACATTGGAAGAAGTATATAGAGACTTAGCTTCTGGAAAGTTAATGGATAGATTAGTATGTGGAGACGTTGGTTTTGGAAAGACTGAAATAGCTCTTAGAGCTTCGTCAATAGTTACAGATAATAAATATAATGTATTGCTTATTGCGCCTACTACTTTGCTAGCAAGGCAACATTATAATACTTTTAAAAAAAGATTTTATAGAGTTGAAAATGTAGAGTTGCTTGACCGAAACACAAAAAAATACCAACGCACCAATATAATTAATGACTTCATAAAAAAAAAAATTAAAATTCTCATTTCTACTCATGCAATATTTTCAGAAAACTTAAGTAATTCAAGTATAGGTTTAGTAATTATAGATGAAGAACAAAGATTTGGAGTTTCTCATAAAGAAAAAATTAAACAAATTAAAAATAATGTGCATTTACTTACCTTAACGGCTACTCCTATCCCAAGAACTTTGCATATGTCACTATTGGGTATTAAGGATTTAAGTTTAATTAAAACACCTCCTGTTGACAGAAAATCGATAGAAACTAAGGTTATAAAATTTGATAAAATTATTATTAAAAATGCAATTTTTAATGAAAAAAATAGAGCAGGTCAAATTTATTTAATAGTTCCTAAAGTTAAAGATATTCAAGGCATTTATAAAAGAATACTTTCTATTTATCCAAAATTAAGAATAGGTATAGCTCATGGAAAACTTAGTTCTAATGAACTAGAAGAAGTTATGGATCACTTTTATAATTATAAAATTGATCTTTTAATTTCTACTACCATTGTTGAAGCTGGATTAGATATACCAAGAGCAAATACTTTAATTGTTTATAAATCTGATTACTTTGGGCTAGCACAACTTCATCAATTAAGGGGTAGAATTGGCAGAAGTGATAAAAAAGCTTATGCGTATTTTACCTTAGAAAATAATAATATTTCAGGTAATGCTGTAAGGAGATTAAAGGCTTTACAGACGATGGATACACTAGGTGCAGGGATGCAGTTAGCTAATTATGATCTTGATATAAGAGGAGCAGGCAATCTATTGGGAGAAGAACAATCAGGACAAATTACTCAGGTAGGTATAGAAATGTACCAAAGACTTTTAAAAGAGTGTATTAATGATATTAAAAATATAGATAATTATACTCATACAGAAGAAATAGAGGTTTCTATTAAGTTGCCAATATTAATACCTGATAAATATATTCCTGATTTATCATTGAGATTATCTTTATATAGAAGAGTTGGTGAAATCCAAGAAATAGATGAATTAAATTTATTTAAAGTAGAAATGATAAATAGGTTTGGTGTTATTCCAGATGAATTCTCTAATTATCTAGACGTTATGGTGCTTAAGCTGTTAGCAAGAAAATGTAGTATTGCAAAAATTTACGTTTTTAAAAAAATGTATTCAATTAAATTTGACGAGAGACGTACAGAATATTCTGAAAATTTTATAAAATGGGTTACAAATAATAAAAATAAAATTATATTAAAGAACAGTCATGAAATAAAAATAATTCATGAAATTGATGATGCTAAAAAACAATTATTTGATATTATTAGTTTAGTTAAAAAAATTTTAGAGTTACTAGAAAGCAAAGGATAATTAAATGAATTTAAACTATACAGAAGCCGATAATAAATTTAGAAAAGAAATAAAAGATTTTATAAGAGATAATTTATCACAAGAGGCCCAAAAAAGAGTATCGAATGGTGGGAAATATACAAAAGATGAAATTATAAAATGGCAAAAAGACTTATTTAAAGCAGGTAAGTTTGCTTATAATTGGCCTAAAGAGTATGGTGGATGCAATTGGACACCGATGCAAAGATATATATTTGATCAGGAAACGGCATTTGCAAACACACCTCAGATAGTACCTTTTGGAGTTACAATGGTTGGCCCAGTAATAATTGAGTTTGGAACAAAAAAGCAAAAAGAAAAATTTCTTCCAAAGATACTAAATTCAGAACATTGGTGGTGTCAAGGCTATTCTGAGCCAGGTTCTGGTTCGGATTTAGCATCTTTGCAGACAAAAGCCTTATCTGACGGTAATAACTATATTATTAACGGCACTAAAACTTGGACTACTTTAGCTCAATATGCTGATTGGATGTTTTGCTTAGTTAGAACTAATACGGAGGCTAAACCTCAAGAAGGAATATCTTTTCTATTAATTGATATGAATACAAAAGGCATAAAAGTTGAACCTATTATAACTTTAGATGATAGTCACGAGATAAATACTGTTTATCTGGAGGATGTAGTTGTTCCAAAAGAAAACTTAATTTATCAAGAAAATAAAGGGTGGACAGTAGCTAAATATCTTTTAAGCCACGAACGTACTAGTATAGCTCAAGTGGCAAGGTCAAAAAGTGCTATTAAAAAATTAAAATATATAGCTTCACAAGAAACATATGATAACAAACCATTGATAAGTAATATAAGATTTAGGGATAAACTTACGGAACTAGAAATGGATATGCATGCGCTAGAATATTCTGAGTTAAGAATTTTATCAGAAGAAGCAAAAGGTACTGCGCCTGGACCTGAGGCATCTTTTTTAAAAATTAGAGGATCAGAGTTGCAGCAAAAAATAAGTGAACTTACATTAGAGGCGGTCGGATATTTTGGCCTTTTAAAAACGAATGAAAGCCAAACTGAAAAAAGTAATGAGTATTTTCCAGGTCCTGAATATGCAACTAATACGGGGGCTGATTATTTGAATCTCAGAAAAACAACTATTTATGGTGGATCAAATGAGATTCAAAAAAATATTCTTTCAAAAATGGTTTTAGGTCTGTAATGAACCTTAGTTTGTCTGAAGATCAAGTATTAATAAGAGAAAGTGCTGAAAAGTTTTTAAGTGATAATTACTCTTTTGAAAAAAGAAGATTTTTCTTAGAAAATAAAAAAGACTCACATAACAATAATTGGAGAAGTTTCGCTGAATTAGGTTGGCTAGGAATAGCTTTTAAAGAAGAGGTTGGGGGTTTTGACGGAAACATTAACAATCTAATGACATTAATGGAGAGTTTAGGTTCTGCTCTAGTATTAGAGCCCATAATATTTAATAATTTAATTGTTGGAAAACTTTTTGAAAAATTTTCAAATGAGAATAGCATAAAGTACCTTAAAGAAATTATATCAGGAGAAAGAGTATATTCTTTATTATTTTCTCCTAATGAAAACTATAAAAATTTGATATCAAATAGTCTAAGAGTAAAAAATAATAAAGATAAGCTTTACGTTTCTGGTAAGTATAATTTTGTTTTAGGCTTAAACGAATTTGATTATCTTTTAACCCCATTATTATTTGAGGATAAAATATACGTCTACCTACTAAAAAATAATATGGACTCCTATGATATTAGAAACTTTGAGACTATAGATAGTTTAATTTCCTCTCAGATAGAGTTTAACTCTTTTGAATTAAAAGATAGTGACCTTTTTACGGTTGTAAATAAAAAAGATTTTTTTGAAAAATTAGATTATATAATTGACTATGCTACTTTATCTATGTGTTCACAGGCTTTAGGAATTATCGATACAATGTATAAATTAACTCTAGAATATTGTAAAACAAGAGAGCAGTTTGGAAAGAAAATAGGATCTTTTCAAGTAATTCAGCATAGATTAGTTGATATGCATATTGTAAAAGAAGAAATGAGATCATTAAATTATATGGCTCAACTTTCCATGGAAGACGAAAATTACAGAAAAAAAAATATTTCCTTAAACAAGTTATTTCTAGGCACTCATGCGAAGAAAATGGCTCAGGATTGTATACAACTTCATGGTGGTATGGGAGTAGCAAAAGAGATGAACATAGGGCATTATTTTTCAAGAATTACAACATTTTGTTCACTATTTGGAAGCACTGACTATCATAAGGAAAGATATGCCAGTAATGATTAACTTTGCTAATGCCATTCTTTTTTAATCTTAAAACTCTAATAGGAGTAATTTTTACATTAGCAATTTTATTTACTATAATATTTTTCTTTGCATTTTTTGCAATTATTTTTCTGCCTCTAGTGTTGGTGCTATATTTATTTAGAAAAAAAATATTATTTTATTTTATCAAAAAAAAATTTTCCAATAAATTTTATAGCACTACAAATAAAGGTGATTTTTACAATATTTATGAAAATAATAATAAAGACTATATTGAAGTTGATTATGAAAAAAATAAGGAAGAGGATAATAAAAATTAATTACTGCTAAACTTTTCGAAAAATATATTATTTTCATTTGCATTTAATTTAATTGCATGCTCATAGGAAGCATCTACAAAAGCGTCAGCACCTGCAATAAGCAATTGGTGTGTTGATAAGTCCTTAAATACTTTCTGTAAAGAAGTGTTCACTCTACCAAAAAGAAATTGACTATTTTGGTTAAGTTCTTCTCTAGTAAGAGTTATTTTAAAAGAAACATTTTTATATCTTTCTTTTAAATTATAAAGACTATTCATTTCTAAAATTTCCTGTCTATTTCTAACTGATTGAAAAATCATTACATTTAAATTTTTATTTTTAAAAAGAGCACTTTTTACAATTGATAAAATAGGAGATATACCTGAACCTCCAGCAATAGCTAAAATAGGTTTGTTGCTGTTGATATTATATTGAAACGATAAGTATGGCCCTTTCAATTTTAAAATATCCCCTACTTTTACTATATCATGTATGAACTGACTTAATCCTTTTCTTTCATTTTTTGTGATTAAAAATTTAATTATGTTTTTATTTAAATTATTAAACTTTGCTGGAGCATTAACAATCGAGTACTTTTTGGCCGTATTATTATTATCATAAATTTCCATATATGCTCCAGGTTGAAATTTAAGATTTAATTTTGGAGGAACAAAAAAGCTCAATTCTTTTACCAGAGGTGTTACAGATTTATTTCCTACTACTTGCAAGGAAAACTCTTTAGGAATAAAAGATTTTTCTTTCTTATTTTGCGTTTGTATTATATTAAGTTTATTAGTTGGATATGCTATGATCATTTTTTTTGAGCAGGCATATGATTGACAAAGTAATATAGTTTTTTCTGTTGTAGAGGCTTCACTGCTTTTAGTTTTAACATTTCCTTCTATTAATTCAGCTTTGCAAGAACCACATGCTCCTGACTTACAGCCGTGAGGTAAGCTAATATTTGAATTTAAAGCTGCATCAAGTAAAGTAGTTTTATAATCTGCTACTATAAATTTTAATAATGTATCTTTAATTGATATTATTGACTTTTTTTCCATTTTATTGAACAGCCCATACTAGAATATTGTTTTTCTACCGCTAGACCTTTTGTATTTTTTAATTTGCATGCATTTACTAACTCTTTTATACGAGATAAAGAGTCTTTGGATTTGTACTTTAAATTATCCAATCTCCCTCTGTAAAACAATTCTTTATTTTTATCAAAACAAAAAAAATCAGGAGTACATACAGCATTATAACTTTTTGCTATTTCTTGGCTTTGATCGAATAGATAGTGAAAAGAAAAATTATTTTCTTTAGCAAACTTTATCATATTTTCATAAGAGTCTTCAGGATAACTTTCTGCATCATTTGGCATTATTGCGACTGTACCTACATCAATTCCATTTAGCTCATGAAAGTCGATAACTAATCTATTAATGATATCTTTTACATATGGACAATGATTGCAAATGAAGGCTATAACTAGACCATTCTTTTTAAATAAAATTTTTTCATTAACATTACTCCCTTGTACAGAAAGCAACTCAAATGGTTTCAGTTTCCACCCTTTATTGACAATTTTACTATTTATAAGCATTATATTTTTTTATTAGAATATATTTAATTTATAATTATATAATATTAAAAGTCTAACAATGTTTTAAAAAAAATATCCTTATTTAAACAATATGAGTAAATTATTAAAAATTAATACTTTGTCAAAGTCTTTTGGTTTATTAAAAGCAGTAGAAAACCTTTCTTTCTCATTAGATCGAGGAGAAATATTAGGTTTTTTAGGGCCTAATGGTGCAGGAAAGACAACTACAATGAGAATGTTAACAGGATTTATAAAGCCTTCTAATGGAGAAATTCTAGTAAAGAACTGTAATTTATTTGAAAATTTAGAGTATTGCAGAAAGTATATGGGTTATGTTCCAGAAGGGTCACCTCTTTATCAAGAAATGAGCGCCATAGACTTTCTAAAATTCTCTGCAAAAATCAGAAGAATTAATAATGCAAATCTTGATAAGGCCCTAAATAAAGTTATAGAGCTTCTAAATTTAAAAAATGTATTATTTCAAAAAATTGAAACTCTATCTAAGGGTTATAAGAGAAGAATTGGTTTGGCTCAAGCTATAATTCATGATCCTGATATATTAATTTTAGACGAGCCTACAGATGGATTAGATCCTAATCAAAAAAATGATGTTAGAAAATTAATAAGAAAGCTTGGCAAACAAAAAGCTATAATAATTTCTACACATATTTTAGAAGAGGTAACTGCTATTTGTAATAGAGCTATGATAATAGCTAAGGGTAAGCTTTTACTAGACGAAAAGCCTAATAATTTGTTAAAAAAATCTGATACTTATAATAGCATATTTATATCTATTGAAGAAAAAAAACCTGTTGAGCTAAAACAGGCCCTATTAAATAATAAAATTACAAACGAAATTGAAATTATGCATAATTTTTGTGTGATTAAAGAAAAAAAAATGAATCTAATTAAAAATAAATTAAATGATTTTATAAAAAAAAATAAGTTTACTATAAATCATTACTCTATAGGAAATGGTAACCTAGAGGAAGTTTTTAGGAAATTAACTGCAGATGAATAATTTAATTTATAGCATAACTAATGTTTTTAAAAGAGAAATATTAAGCTATTTTTCTACCCCTGTAGCATATGTTTTTATTGCAATATTTCTTATTTTATCGGGATTATTTACCTTTTATTTAGGTAATTTTTTTCAGTTAGGCCAAGCTAGTTTATCAAGCTTTTTTGAGTGGCATCCCTGGTTGTATTTATTTTTGATACCCTCCATCACTATGCGTTTATGGGCGGAGGAAAAGAAATCAGGTACAATTGAATTTATTACAACTCTTCCAATAAGTATAGGAGAAATAGTGATTGGAAAGTTTTTAGCTGCCTGGATATTTACTATCATAGCCTTAACTCTTACCTTTCCATTATGGATAACAGTAAATTTTTTAGGTAATCCTGATAATGGAGTAATTATGGCTAGTTATTTGGGAAGTATTCTTATGGCAGGTGGTTACTTAGCAATAGGAAGTTGTATTTCTTCTATGACTAGCAATCAAGTTATAGCTTTTGTTATATCGGCAACTATTAGCTTTCTGTTTACTGTAAGTGGATTACCCATAGTGCTAGACTTTTTTTCTTCTTGGAGTGGGCAAACTATAACAGATGTTATCGCATCATTTAGTTTTTTAACAAACTATTTAGATATAACTAGAGGACTAATAGATTTAAGAAGTTTATTATTTTTTTTAACTCTTATAGTTTTCTTTTTATATAGCAATATATTGATTGTAAGCAATTCGAGGGACTAATGATATTCATCAAAACTTTTTTTAAGAACTCTATTATAATAAATTTTATTATTGCCTTAATAGTTTTTATATCTGTAAATATTATAATCACAAAAGTAATTATAAATAAAAAAATTGATTTAACTGAGGATAAGCTTTTTACGCTTTCAACTAACACCAAAAGCGTAATAGAAGAACTCAATGAACAAATAAAAATACAACTTTTTTTCTCAGAGTCACTAAGTAGAGATATTCCTCAAATAAGAGATTATGAAAAAAGAGTAAGAGAATTATTGTTATCATATACGAAAATATCTAATAATATTAAATTGGAGATACTAGATCCAAAACCTTTTACTGATCTTGAAGACCTGGCTACAACTTATGGAATACAAGGATTACAATTAAATCAAGAAGGAGAAAAGTTTTATTTTGGTGCAGTATTATCAAACTCCGTAGATGATATGCTAGTAATTCCTTTTTTTGAAATTTCTAGAGAAAGGTTTTTAGAGTATGACCTTACAAAATCAATATATAACCTAGCTTATCCAGCAAAACCCGTTATAGGATTAATATCGGGATTACCTTTTTCTGGAGGAATTTCTAGTGATACTAATAATCAACCTTATCAAGATTCTTTCTATCTTTATCAAAACTTATCTGAATTTTATGAAGTTGTTAATTTAACTCAAAATTTTCTAGAAATACCCAAAAATATAGAACAATTATTAATAATACACCCAAAAGAACTATCAGAAAAAGTTCTTTATCAGATAGATCAATTTGTTTTGCAAGGGAAAGGAGTTACTTTTTTTGTAGACCCTTTTTCAGAGTTTGAAATAGTTAACCAAAATTCTAACCAAGGTAATATAAATATTCCTAAATCAAATTTAAACATATTATTTAAAGAATGGGGATTTGAGATTGAATCTGGCATGGTTGTCGGTGATATAATTAATGGTAGAAAAGTAAGTCTAGGTGGTGTTAATAATGAAAAAATATTAACATATATTCTTTGGTTAGCTTTACAAAGAGAGCATTTGTCTAAAGAAGATATTATCACAGAAAACTTAGACTATGTTTTTTTTAAATCTGCAGGGTCTATAAAAAACCTAAATATTGATGAAAAAAATGAATTTATACCATTAGTAGAAACCTCTACCAATTCAATGCTGGTAGAGAGGTTTAAAATACAGTTTAGGGCAGATCCAGAAAGATTATTAAAAGAATTTAATTCTGATAATAAAAGTTTTGTTTTAGGAGCTAGAATAAAAGGATCATTCAAATCAGCTTTTTCTTCGCAAGATTTAAAAAGGTTAGGAGTTGATAATAGTAATCACATAATTAGCAATGAAAATTCAAATATAATAGTTTTTTCTGATACTGACTTACTATCTGATGCTACCTGGATTACTAAACAGGACATGTTTGGATCAAGTAATATTATACCTACTGCAGATAATGGAAGATTGGTTATGAACTCTATAGAGTCAATGAGTGGGGGTAAAAATCTTATAGGACTTAGAAGCAGAGGAGTATATAATAGACCTTTTTTGGTTGTAGAAAATTTACAAAAAAATGCTGAACTTTTGCTTAAGGAAAAAGAAGATGCTTTAAAAAAAGAACTTGAGGATACTGAAAAAAAACTTAATGAATTGACTAACGGTGATGACATTAATCAACCAAGCCTAACCGAAGAACAAACTCAGACAATTAATAATTTTAATAAAAAGATTATTAAAATTAGAAAAGAACTAAGAGAAGTACAGAGAGAACTAGGGGAAGATATTAAACAATTAGAGGCTTTTTTGAAACTAATAAATATTTGGTTAATGCCAATTTTAGTAATTATAATCTTTCTAATTTTTAAATATTTTACTATTAAAAAAAATAAAAAATATTTTTATAAAATTTAAAATCTAAATTCAATGAAAAAATTTTCTATATTTAAAATATCTTTTATATTGATTACGTTGGGTTTAGCTATTTTTTTATCACTTTCTAATAGATATGATTCTCAGGGTCATGTTAAGAAGGCTTTCCCAAACTTAATAGTTGATCTTAAAAAAATAAACAAGATAAGTATTCAATACACAGATCATATGACATCCATATCCAGAGAAAAAAATAAATGGTACTTAGATAATTATAATCAATATCCAGTAGATATAAAGAAAATAAATAATTTTTTTCTGAATTTATCCAATGGGACCTTTATTGATAAAAAGAATGCTGACAGCAAAGGTTTAAAAAAACTAGGGTTAGATAATACTTATAGCAACCAAAACCAATCAAAAAGCATTCAATTGCATAGTGATAATAATATACTCTATCATTTTATAATAGGAAAAAAGTCTAATCAAAATTTATCTAAACAAGTACATTATTATAGGGATATGAATACAAATCTAGTATGGTTGTTTAAAAGTAACTTACAACTTCCTGAAGAAGAATTATCTTGGATTAATACTAGTATAATTAATATTGAAAGATGGAGAATAAAAAAAATTGAAGTTACACATACATTTAAAAAAGACTCTTTTGCAATTTATAGAAGTAATTATTCAGACCAAAACTATAAATTCTTAGATTTACCAAAAGGATTTGAATTCTCAAATAGTTACTCACAAAATGCATTGGCAGCAAGTTTTGAAAATATTGATATTTTAAATATTATACCTAAAAATATTGATGATAATTTTACAGTCTTAAGTGATATAGAACTTTCTACTTTTGATGGATTAGTAATAAACTTTCAGATTATTAAATTTAATAAGAAAAAATATATTAGAATTCAAGCTAAAGGTGATAGAAATGTTCGAAAGGAATTAACAGAAGAAGATAAAAAAATAGTTGGCATGCCTGCAATGAAAACTTTTAATGATGTTGAAAAAGAGGTAATAGCTTTAGACTTTTCTAAAGATTGGCTATATGAGTTTGACGAAAACACTATGAATGAGTTTTATAAAAAAAGGAGTGATATTATAATAAAGAAATAATAATTATACTTTAAGCAAAGAAAAATAATTTTTTTTTCTATTTAAAATTTTATCAGATCCTTTCAAGAAAGATAGTTCCAAAAGAAACAAGCATTCTAATAGTTCACAGTTAAAATTTTCTAGCAACTCTATAGCAGCACTAACTGTGCCTCCAGTAGCTAAAACATCATCTATTAGTAGTATATTGTTTTTATTTCCTATAGCATCCTTATGAATTTCTACAGTATCAGTTCCATATTCTAAATTATAGGTTTGTTTAAAAGTATCATAGGGCAACTTATTGGATTTTCTAATTGGTACAAATCCACAATTTAATTTATTTGCCAAAGATGAACCAAATATAAAACCTCTTGCTTCTATTCCTACAACTAAATCAATTTTATTACTTTTATGCCTCATGTAGAATTGTTCAGTAGTATATGAGAAAGCCTTTTTACTTTTTAGTAACGGAGATATATCTTTATAAAGTATTCCTTTTTTAGGAAAGTCTGGTATATCTCTTATATAATTAATAAGGTCCATATGAAAATAATTCTGCTCGTATTTATTATACTATTTAAATATAATTTACATTCAAATGAATTAATAGACTTAATTGGCAATGATAAATATTATAAAACTAAACAAGATGAAACTTTAATTGATATTGCCAGAGCTAATAACTTAGCCTTTCCAGATATAATGTCAGCTAATAAAGGTTTAAATGATCCTTGGGTAGTAGAATCTGAAATAAATTTACTTCTGCCTAAAAGACATTTGCTTCCAAAAGCAAAACGAGAAGGAATTATAGTAAATAAAGGTGATTTGAGGTTATATTATTTTGCCAAAGATAATACAGTCTATTCTTTTCCTATTGGAATTGGTAGAGGTGATTGGGAGACTCCAACTGGAAAGGCTAGAGTCACAGGTAAGAAAAAAAATCCTTATTGGACAGTACCTAAGTCAATCTTAGAAGAAGAGCCTCACTGGCCTAAAGTAGTTAAACCAGGCCCTGAAAATCCTTTAGGTAGCAGAGCAATTTATTTATCTATGTCAGGATATTTACTTCATGGAACTAATAAACCTTGGGGAGTAGGAATGAAAGTTAGTCATGGTTGTATCAGATTATATCCTGAAGATATAGAAACTCTTTATGAACTAGTTAGCAAGGGTGAAAGAGTGGAAATTATAGATCAACCAGTTAAGTCAGGCTGGTTTGGAGGAGTATTATACATAGAAGTACATTCTATGCATCCTTATGGCCTAGAGGAAGATCAAATCATAGAAAATAACCTGAGATTATTACCTCAAGCTACAAAAAGTCTGCAAGATTCTGCAAAGCATCATATCGTTGATGTAGATTGGAAAAGAGTTGTAGATATAGTTAAAGAAGCTTCTGGCGTACCAGAAGCTATTTTAACTAAATATAAAAATTAACTATTTTCTAGAAATAGTTCTAAACATACGATCAATTTTATCATTAAGTGCTCTTAATGCAGATCTGTTTTGTTCAGTCATAGCCTCAGCTCTCTGTGCAGTTTTAGTTGCATTAGCGGCTTCTCCAGAAGCAGCATTTGCAGCAGCCTTTGCTTCAGCAATTGCGCTTTCTATAGCAGCATTATTTTTTTGAGCTTCACAGCCAGCGAAAACTAAAATAATAGCCATAAAAGGCAATATAAGTAATTTTTTAAACATAGATATACTCCAACTTATTTAATATAAAGTCCTTTATAGTTAACAAAAGTGCTATTGTAAAGCATTAAAACTAGTTTTTAATCATTTTGAGAGCATAAATTATTGCAGCAACCATGTTTCTTGCTCTAGCTAAATTTTTAAATGCTATATCAAAAGCTGTTCCGTGATCAACTGAAGTTCTTACAAAAGGAACTCCTAAAGTAACATTTACAGATTGATCAAAGTATAAAAGCTTAACAGGTATATGTCCTTGATCATGATAATTGGCAACAATTAAATCATATTTCCCGTTATTTGCATCTCTAAAAATTATATCAGGTGATATAGGGCCAATTATATTAATTCCTAATTTCTGTGCTTTTAAAATAGCTGGCGATAAGTAGTTTTTTTCTTCTGTACCAAATATTCCATCTTCACTTGCATGTGGATTTAATCCGCATATAGCAAGTCTAGGGTTTATTTTTCCTAATTTTAGCATATGTTTATGGCCTATTTTAATAGTTTCTAAAACTTTTTCTTTTGAAATAGTTTTGATAGCATTTGAAAGAGACATATGACATGTAATATGTAAAGTACTAAATTTTTTATTTGCTAACATTAAATAAGGTTCTTGAACTTTAAATAACATTCCAAGCAGCCCTGTATGACCATCAAAGTTATATCCTGCTAGATGCAATGATTTTTTGGAAATAGGTGCTGTTACAATCGCTTCAATTTCTTTTTCTTTAAAAAGTTGAGCTGCTTTACAAATTGCTTGGTATGAAACTTCTCCTCCCTCTATTGATGGGCCATTGTCATATCTTAAATTTGATTGAATGTCTATAAACTCTTTAATACAAAGCAAATTGTTACTGTTTATACCAGAAAAGTTACAAGCTTTTAAAAAAGACTGCTTATTTCCTATTACTATAAATTTAAATGGAAGTTTTTTCTTGCAAAAGTAGTCTAAGGCTTTTGCAGAAATTTCTGGTCCTATTCCGCAAGGATCTCCTAATGTTATTCCTAAAGTTCTCATAATTTCTATATTATTAAAAATTATATTTACTTTTTTAATAAGTTCTATATAAATAAATTTCAGTCCCCATCGTCTAGCGGTCTAGGACGCCGCCCTTTCACGGCGGAAACACGGGTTCGATTCCCGTTGGGGACGCCAAAATGATTAATCATATTTATAAATTTTTATGTAAGAAAAAATGATTAGAAAATACAAAGGACAATGCCATTGCAAGAAAGTAACCTTTGATTTCTTTAGTAAAGAAATAGTAACATTGTTAGAGTGTAACTGCTCTATTTGTCTTCCATACAGGTATTTACATTTAATTATAGAAAATACAAAATTTCATTTAAACAATGATTCAGATCAACTTATATCTTATAAATTTAGGACAAAAGTAGCAGATCATTTATTTTGTAAAAATTGTGGAGTAAAAAGCTTTTATAAGCCAGCATCGCATCCAAACAGTGTAAGTATTAACTATAACAGTATTGTTAATCCACCAAAGATAAAAGAAATATTATCTTTTGATGGGAAAAATTGGGATCAAGCTGTCAAAGACTTAAAGTCTGATATTAATTAATATTTAAAAAAAATATAATTTATAAGTAATTATTATTTAAAATTATCTTATTAAATGCAAATGATAATCATTCCTATTGCAAATGATTCCTATTTGCATTAAGATAAAGCTCTTTTATTTAATTAAGGAGATATATATGGAAGCTCTAAAGATAGACTATGATTTAAATACTAATGTAGAAAAATTTATTGTAACTAATCAGGCTAAACAACTTTTTATTAATGGAAATTGGGTAGACTCAAAGTCTGGTAAGACATTTGATGTAGAAGATCCTGCAACAGGAAAGAAAATAGCTAGTTGTGCAGCTGGAGATGAAAAAGATGTTGATTTGGCTGTAAAAGCTGCTAGAAATGCCTTTGAAACTGGTAGTTGGTCAAAAATGGCACCTAATGAAAAAGGTAAAATTTTGTGGAAATTATCAGATATCATTGAAGAACATGCTCAAGAATTAGCTCAATTAGAAGCTTTAGATAATGGTAAGTCTGTAGTAGTAGCTGGTGTAGCAGACGTACCTTTAGCAGTAGATTTATTTCGCTACATGGCAGGTATGGCCACAAAGTTAGAAGGACAGACCATACCAGGGTCCTTTTTAGTTAACAATACACTATCACCAGGTGCTCAGTTTCATTCATACACACTAAGAGAACCTATTGGTGTTGTAGGACAAATAATTCCATGGAATTTTCCATTATTGATGGCCTCTTGGAAAATAGCACCAGCTCTAGCTGCAGGATGTACAGTGGTATTAAAACCAGCTGAGCAAACACCATTATCTGCTTTAAGATTAACTGAGATTATCAACGACTCAGGCCTTTTGCCAGAAGGAGTTCTAAATATTATTACTGGTTTAGGTGAAGAAGCTGGCGCTCCAATTGCCTCACATCCTGATATTGATAAGGTTGCATTTACAGGTTCAACAGAAGTTGGAAAATTAATCACAAAAGCATCTGCTGGAAATTTAAAAAAAGTAACTTTAGAGCTTGGAGGTAAATCTCCTGCTATAGTTTTTCCGGATGCTGATATTGATGCAGCTATACAGGGCGTAGCTAGTGGCATATTTTTTAATCACGGTCAAACATGTTGTGCAGGTTCAAGGCTATTTGCTCATGAAAAGGTTTATGAAAAAGTAACTGAAGGTGTAGCAGAAATAGCAAAGAATATAAAAGTAGGTCCAGGTATGCATGATAAAGATGGCTCACAGATGGGACCTCTAGTATCAAATGAACAATATGAAAAAGTTGTTGGGTATATGGAGTCTGGTAAAAATGATGGAGCTGAGTGCTTAGTCGGAGGAACTCATGATAATTCTAAAGGTGGACATTTTGTGCATCCAACTGTTTTTTCAAAAACTAATGCAGATATGAAATTTGTAAAAGAAGAAATATTTGGACCTGTTTTAACAACTCAAAAAATTACAGACGATGACCTAAATAACATAGCATCTGAAGCTAATAATACCGAATTCGGTTTAGCGGCAAGTGTCTGGTCCAAAGATATAAGTACAGCTCATAAAATGGCCTCAAAAATAAAGGCTGGGACAGTATGGATAAACTGTCACAATGTTTTTGACTCAGCTTTACCTTTTGGAGGATACAAGCAATCTGGAAATGGAAGAGAGATGGGTTTTGAATGTATGGATAATTACCTTGAGACAAAAGCTGTCACAGTAAATCTTTAAATTATAAAACTGGTACTTTTTAGAAAGTACCGGTTTTTTAAATATCAATAATTTATTTTATAGCGTAGTAAAAATACACTAATAAATATAATTTCACATACAGACCTTTTTATAAAAATCTAAATATTAGTAAAATTAAATTTAAAGGAATTATTATTTGCATTTGTGCAATATTATTGCATTATGGTATTTATAATTATTTTAAATAAAAGGTAAAAAATGAAAGTTGCATATATTTTTAGAAATAATATGGCAAGCACTTTTCAGCTTGCTACAATGATACTTCCCCAATTGGAAACAAATACTCATCTAGTTA
>MDTC01063656.1_pt1 | contig 32969 bp, 34 predicted proteins | sample 811181 | NCBI WGS metagenome assembly MDTC01 (sample SAMN05326644, study PRJNA326480) | marine metagenome | isolation source: seawater | place: Pacific Ocean: North | collected 2011
AAATTGAGTCTTTTAAGCAAAAGAGTTCAGATCGAATTCTTCATGTTTTAAATCCACTAGAGATTAAAGCATTAAAAGAATTACAGTATATTCCTGAAGCATATCAAGACAGCTATAAGTGGTTATTAATTGGACTATGCATTGGTCAGCGCGTATCAGATTTACTAAAGTTAACTCTTAATGATCTTAGAAAAGCGCCTACTGGCTTGTACATAGACATTGTCCAACAGAAAACAAAAAAGGCTGTAACCGTTGGTGTGGCAGATCCATTGGTGATTCAACTATTAGAGAATAAATTCCCGAAAAAAGTTTCACAAGTGGTTTTTAATAAACAGATAAAAAGTCTTTGTAAAATGGCCGGAATAGATGGGTTGGTGAGTGGGTTTAAAAACAACCCGAAGACTCGAAGAAAAGAAGTTGTATCTGCGCCGAAGTATGAGTTTGTAACCTCACACATTATGAGACGTTCTTTTGCTTCTAATTATTATGGAAAGATTGAAACACCGCTACTGATGAATATTACCGGACATTCTAAAGAGAGTACTTTTTTGACTTATATTGGGACGCATCAAAATAAAGATGCCTTAGCAGATTTGTTTATGCAAAAGGCAGGAGTTATTTGGTAGGGTCTGGATCTCTATCTGTAAAACCTTGGCTATCAATTTCCTTAAGTTTGTTTAAGGTAAACTTATCACGAACTGATTTTGTTTTTGGAAAAATATAATTTGATAAGGTGACAAACAGTTTAACACGCTCGGTCTTTGTTAAACTTTTTTGATTTAATAAGAGTTCATCTAGAATTTTTTCATATAAAAGCTCCATTTTTTGTTTAATAGTAGATTCTTCTTTTTTCGCAGGCCCTCTTTTAGATTTTTTTCCTGCATTACGAGCTGATTTTGGATCAAATGGCATAATTGATAAATCTGAAAAAGTGAATTCAAATTTAGTTAAATTAAATTACTTTATTAACAAACAACTTCGTGACAGTATTTTTTCTGAAAACGAAGGATGTGTTATATCCCGAAATAACGAAGCCTAAGACTTAGACGTTATAATGGGCGTTCCTTCTTTTAAGAATGATACATTACTAAAAAAACAAAAACACGTGTTCTCTTCCAACTTTCCGATCTATGGAAACACGAGTAGTAGAGTGATGATCATTTTAAAATCAAGGTATCAATAAGGTTTTTAAAACTTTGCGGCATATTTAAACTCTTTATTTCAGATTTTGAAAAAAAATTATATTCAGAATGTTCATAAGACACGAAAATTGAAGAGTCACAAGAGATTTCAGCTGAATAAACTACAATAAATACAGGAACATCATTAAATTTTAAACTAAAAGGTTTTAAAATTTTTAAATTCTTAATATCTAAATTTGTTTCTTCCTTAACTTCTCTTTTTAAACAATCCTCAATATCCTCCTTAAAATTAATTTTTCCACCAGGAAAATCCCATTCATTTCTTTCGTTTTTTAAACAAAGAACTTTATTGTCATCAATGATAATAGATTTAATTGAAACAGGAAATTTATCAGATAAATCATCTGTCTTAATAAATTTTGAAAAAAAGTAAATTAGTAGTCTATAAAATGTTTTAATCACTAGTGTCTAAAATTTGAAATTCTGAATGGTTAGAAATATACTCTGGAACAATTTTTTTCATTAAACCAACAACCTTAAAATGATCAAAGGAGTTAAATGCTAAATCAATTAAATTATCTATTAAACCTGACAATTCTTCATCTACGACTTCTTTACTTGCAATAAATATTAAATCATTGTGGGTCTTAAGTAAATCCTCTGAATCAAGTAATAATTCTTCAAATAACTTTTCTCCAGGTCTTAATCCAGTAAACTCTATATTAATATCTTTTCCAATTTTTAAACCTTTCTGAACAACCATATTTTTAGCCAAATCAATTATCTTGACAGGATCTCCCATGTCAAAAACAAAAATTTCTCCTCCATTACCCATTGTACCGGCCTCAAGTACTAGTTGGCTAGCTTCAGGAATTGTCATAAAATATCTAACTATGTCTGGATGAGTAATGGTTATTGGACCACCTTTTTCTATTTGTTTTTCAAAAATAGGAACCACAGATCCGCTAGAGCCTAAAACATTTCCAAATCTAGTCGTAATAAACTTTGTGTTATTTTTTTGATTACTAATTTTTGAAGCCAAATATAATTCACAAATTCTTTTTGAAGCCCCCATAACATTAGTTGGGTTAACGGCCTTATCAGAAGAAATTAATACAAATTTTTTTATATTATATTCAACAGCAAAATCAATAATTGATTTAGTACCGTAAACATTATTTATAATTGCAGTTCTAGGGTTTGCTTCCATCATATTAACATGTTTGTAAGCTGCAGCATGAAAAACAATATCAATTTTATGAAGTGAAAAAATTTTTTCTACAGCTTTTTTATCTGAAATGGAATCAATATAATATAATATTTTTATTTTATGAGAAATCAAATCTAATTCTTCTTTGATATTAAACATCGGGGTTTCTGAATTATCTAATAAAATAATTTTAGCTGGTTTAAATTTAATCATTTGCCTTATGATTTCAGACCCAATAGAGCCAGCTGCACCAGTTACTAATATTGATTTTCCATTATAAAGGAGCTTGTTTTTTTTATTATCAATTTTAATTAAACCTCGACTTAGTAAATCTTGGATTTTGATTTCTTTAAGTTTAGAAATATTAGGGATTCCATTAATCCAAGATTTTACAGGTGGCAGTTTTAATACTTGAATATTTAAATTTTGAAAATAATTAAACAGAGAAGCTTGTCTATTTACAGATAATTTTTCAGTAGAGATAATCACTCTAGAAATATTCTTCTTAGAAAGAAACTTATTTAGCTTAGCACCTATTTTAAAAACAGGAACTCCGTCAAGGACCTTTCCAATTTTAAATTTATCATCATCAATAAAGCCCAATATTCTGAATTCTGAACTATTATAAAAGGCTCTTTTAGTAATAATACCACTATTACCTGCACTAAAAATCATTATATTATTTATAGGTTTAGATGTTTTATTAGTTCTAGAAAATATAACTTTAATGAGTGCTCTATAAGATATTAAAAGAGAAATTGATATAAAGAAGAGTAATAATTGATTTATTATAAAAACTTCCCCTAAATAATATGAATATAGCAAAAGGATTAAAGAACTTAAAAGAAGACCTGATAATAATGTAATTGTGTCGTGAATATTAAAATATCTAAACATTGAGCTATATACATTAAAAATGTATAATATAACAACTGAAATAAAGGCGTAAACTAAATGTGATACTGAAGCAAAATAAAAAACTGGCAATGCAATTAATGAGTTAATGAAATAAAACATCAATGCCAATAAAAAAAAGTCAATAAATAACTTTATCCAAACAGGATAATTTTTCTGAAATAAAATTGTTATTACCATTTATGGTTATTTAACGATTAAAAGTTTTTTATCTCTTTTGGAAACATCTACTAACTCTGAATCGGCTTTATATTTAAACAATAACTTGTTTATAAATCTTAATGATAATCTTTTATTTACAATTGCTACTATCGTAAGTAAAATCAAATAAAAATCAAGTAAAATTGATTGATTTTTAATGTAGAAAATTCCAAGTTTAGATTTCCATGGTCTTATTAAATTATTATAATCATTATTTGGATCAATACTATCTTTTAAAATATCTCCTTCATCAGAAAACACAATAGATGAAAAATCAGTTATTCCAGGCTTTACATCTAAAAGCTGCTTTTCTTTATCTGAATATTCATTAAGAACATGGTCAATAACTTGAGGCCTAGGGCCGACTAAACTCATGTTTCCAATAAAAACATTAAACAATTGGGATAACTCATCTAATTTAAATTTTCTAATGATTTTGCCAACATTAGTAATCCTGTTATCATAAGATGAGGTTGAATTTACTCCAGATTTATCCGCTCCTAATACCATTGACCTAAATTTAATCATTTTAAATGGTTTCATGTTTTTTCCCATCCTCCAAGGAGTATAGAAAGGCGTTTTGAAATCGTTTAAAAAAATAAATAAAATTGTTATAAAAAACACTGGGAACAAAAGGACTATCCCCGTGAAAGACAAAAAAAAATCAATTATTCTTTTCAACTCAATAATTTTTTAACACATTTAATTATTGACGAAGTATCTAAATTGTTATATTTTCTTAAATAAGATTGAGATCCTACTATAGTTGAAAAACTTGATTCTAATCCCATCATTTTAAATCTTTTTGGATAAACCGATTCTTGCATTAGAACTTCGGAAACAGCTCCTCCTAAACCTCCAATTAAAGAATGTTCCTCTAGAGTAACTAATGCGCCAGTATTTTTAACGCAATCTATAATTAAATTCTTGTCAATTGGCTTAATAGTATGCATACTAACTACTTTACAAGAAACATCGAATTCTAATAGTTTTTTTTGAGCTTCTAGTGCTAATTCAACTATCCCCCCTGTTGCAATAATAGTTACGTCATTTCCATCTGTTAAAACTCTTCCTTTTCCAACAATAAAATCTTCATCATTTTTACGTGTATTTCCTGCAGAAGATTTATCTATTCTGATATAATTAACACCTCCAAGTTCTACAACTTTTTTTGTGATTTCTTGTACTTCCCAAAAATCACAAGGGGAAAAAACTCTTAAATTTGGTATTGCTCGCATAATAGCAATGTCTTCTGTTGCATGATGTGAATATCCTAATGCTCCATAACTAAATCCACCGCCAACTGATATAATATTGACGTTAGAATTGTGATAACAAGCGTCATTTCTTATTTGTTCTAAACATCTTAAAGTATTAAAATTTCCAATTGAATAGGTGAAAACAACTTTTCCATCCATTCCTAATCCAGAAGCAATACCTGTCATATTTTGCTCAGCAACGCCAGCATTAATAAACTGTTTAGGATATTTTTTAATAAAATTATCTAGGACTCCAAAACCTAAATCTCCTGTAATTAATACTATATTTTTATTATCCTCAACTATTTCGGTTAAAGAACTAATGAAGTGATCTCTCATGGTGATTATAAATTAATTTAATCTAGTATAGCATAACCTATGTATGGGTCTCCTGGAATAGATTGTATTTTTAAATTCTTAATATTCATACTTTCCAACAAAGCTAATGTTTCACCAGGCCACTGTGGATTATCTAGTTCATCAAAAGCTAAAATAGAACCCTTGTGCATTCTAGGTAAAAAATGTTCAAGAGCAAACTTAGTAGGTTCATATAAATCTAGATCAATGAATAACATTCCAATCAATAAATGTGGGTTTTTGTCTAAAAAATCAGGAATTGTTTTAGTACAATCCCCTTTAATTAATTCAACTTTATTAATATGCCCTAAAAATCTATCCTTATTAAAAGCTTCGTTTAATTCAGTTAGTTCTTCATGAACATTAGTGTAAAAATGTCCTACTTCATGGTCATAATTTGAATTTTTATCTTTTTCATGAATATTAGGAAATCCCTCATAAGTATCAAATCCATATACTTTTCTGATAAGGTTTTCAGGCTCCATTATAGCGCTTAATTTAGCCCAAGAAGTTAAACTGAAACCTCTAAAAACACCAAGTTCTACAATTGACCCTTTTACATTTAATAAATTTTTGTAAATCTCATATAATGTTAAAAACCTTTTCAGATGCTGTCTTCTAACATATTTTGGGAAATTTTCTAATTTAATTTCAACAGAATCTGGATTTTTGTTAAAAATATTTTCAATTGATTTACCTACTTCTAATTCTTTTTCAGTTCTAAATCTTTTCATTTTAAATCATTATATATTAATTCTTTTTTAGCGTTTTCGTATTCATGTCCTTTTGCTGATCTATAATGCCAAAGCACTTTATTTTCAAAAAAAGAAACTCCTTTTCCTTTAATTGTATGAGCAATTATACATATTGGTTTATTTTTAATTTGTAACGCTTTTTTATAGGATTTAGTTATATCGTCAATATTATGACCGTCCATTTCAATAACATGCCATCCAAATGCTTTCCACTTTTCAGCAAAGGGTTCTAAATTTAATGTATTTTCTATGGTATCTAAACTCTGAAGTTTATTATAATCTATAATAGCTATTAAATTATCTAATTTATGGTGAGAAGAAAACATAATAGCCTCCCAATTTGAACCTTCGTCGCATTCTCCATCACTCAACAAAACAACGGTTTTATTATCTCTATTATCTAACTTGGCTGACATAGCAAACCCTACTCCCACAGATAATCCATGACCCAAAGAGCCAGTAGACAACTCTACACCAGGAATATTTTTATGAGATACATGTCCACTTAATTTAGAACCATCTTGATAATGAGAACTTAACAAACTTTTTTCAATAAAACCAGTTTCAGCAAGAGTAGCATAAACACCAGCACCAGCATGACCTTTGCTTAAAATAAACCTATCTCTATTTTTATTTTCAATATTTTCAGGACTTACACTTAATAACTCTCCATACAAGCAGGCTAAGATATCAACAATTGAAAATACAGAACCAATATGAGAACTTGAACCTTTACTTGTCATGTCTAAAACATGATTTCTAATCTTATTGGCAAGAAATTCTAGATTTTTAATTTTATTTTCCATATCCAAAAAATTTGCGAATATTTTCTATAATATATAAAGCTTCGTTATTAGTAATTGCCGTATTCATAGGAATTAAAAGAGATCTTCGCATTAAATCTTCCGTAAAAGGTAATGAAACATTAAAACCTAGTCCCTCAAACTCATGCACCGCTTTGCCTCCCCACTGAAGAATTGTTCCTATATTTTTTGAACTTAAATATTCTCGAAATTTTTTTCTAATTTTAGATTCAAGCACTTCAATTTCATAATTTTGATAAATTTCGAATTTATCTTTATTTGAATCCGGAGAAGGTGGAAGTACTATTTCTTTAACCTCATTCAATCCTTTTTCATAGATAGAAGCAATTTCTCTTCTTCTGTGAATATCTAAATTATATTTCGATAACTTAAAGTCTAATATAGCAGCTTGTAAATTATCTAATCTTGAATTCATTCCCCATGTTACAACCTCTCCAATTTTAGCTCTTCCATGATCCCTACTTAAATAAATTTTATCATACAATTTTTTATCACTAGTTATAACCGCTCCTCCATCACCAAAACACCCTATCACCTTAGCTGGATAGAAGCTAAATGAACCTGTAAGTCCAAATGTTCCAGCAGATTGACCTTTAAATTTAGCACCTAGAGATTGTGCTGAATCTTCAAGCAGTAATAAGTCATGTCTTTTACAAATTTCTAAGATCTTATCCATATCACAAACGTGACCATTTAACTGGGTAGGGATAATAGCCTTTGTTCTTGAGGTTATAGAAGATTCAATAGAATTTAAATCAATCAAATGATCTTTACCACATTCAACAGGAATTGGTGTTGCTCCGCTATGATGTATAGCAGAGGCAGTTGCTACAAAAGTATGAGAAGAAAAAATCACTTCATCTCCTTTACCAATTCCAGCAGCTTTGATAGACAACAAAAGACCATCAGTACAGTTTCCAACTCCAAGAGCATACTTAGAATCGGTAAATTTAGATAAGTTTTTTTCAAAATCTAAACCTTCTTGTTGCATAATAAAAGACCCTCTTGATGATATGTCTAGAATTATTTTTTGAAGTTCTTTACTGTATTGATTAAATACATGAGGATAATTAAAAAATGGTATTTTCATTTGATTAATTAAAAAAAACAAATTTAGTTCTTTTTTACATAATTAAATTTTGATTTTCGATTAAAAAAGTCATATTGCATAAATACTCTTTCTATTTTATCATCTATTAATACTCTATTAAGCTCCAATGCACCATTAAGTTTGTGAAATTTCAATACTTTTTTATTATCTAAATCTACTTCAAAACTAACTTTATTATAGCCTAATATCTTAATGATATTTAGTGTAGATTCAAGCATATATATAGATGATTGATCATCTTTATTTTTCTTTGACCAGACCCAATATTCTAATCGAGCTCCTTTAGGTGTTATATAAATATTCTTTTTAGGGTTTAATGTTTTAAACCTTGATATTAACTTTAATAAAATAGTGGGTTTCTTTAAAATTGAAGGTAAAGCTGCAAATGCTAATCTAAATTTATTTTTTTTTAAATTCAAATTATATTTTTCTACATCTAAATTAGCGCAACAAAAACCCACTACACCATCTGTAGAGTCTTCGCCGCATACTAAAATTGAATTAGGATCATTGATAATAGTTTTATAATAATTTCTCAGAAAAAATAAATCTAAAGATGAAAAAATTCCATTAGTGTAAAGATGTCTTACCTTATATTGTAGACTAGCTATTTTATCTAAATCACAAATTTTAGCAAGTCTGAAAATCATTAAAATATTTTATAATCATTAAATTTTAGAATAGAGCCTCCCCATGAGTAACCCACACCAAAACCGGCTACTAAAACTTTATCTTTATTTTTGATTTTTTTATCTTTTATGGCATGGTAAAGAGCAATAGGAATTGTAGATGAAACGGTGTTTCCAACCTTATCCATATATGTATAAAATCTTTCTTGATTAATTTTCATTTTTCTTCTTAAATGATTTAGCATAAACATATTAGCTTGATGAAGTATAAAAAAATCAATTTCAGAGTTACTAATTTTATTCTTAAGTAATATGTCTTCGACAAGTTTTGGTACAGACCTCAGAGTAAAGTCATATATTTCAGCACCATTCATGTAAAGTTTATCACCTTGATTTAATTCTTTTTTAGATCCACTATTTCTTACAATTAAGTTATCTGCACCAGAACCATCAGTGCCTAAAACAAAATTTTCAATACTAGCAAAACCTTTATCAGATATTAAAGTAGCAGTAGCTGCATCTCCAAAAATAGTTCTGTTACTTTTATCATTTCTAGAAAGATATTTAGAATATGTTTCAGAGGTTATTAACAATATATTTTGAGCTATTTTAGATTCTATAAAACCTTTAGCAATAGCTAAACCATAGGTATAGCCTGAACATCCTAAGTTAAAATCAAATGCTCCACAGGCAGTACCTAATCCTAATTTATCTTGTATTATACAGGCAGTTGTTGGAAGGGTATAGTCAGGACTTTGGGTGCAAAGTAAAACTAAATCAACTATATCTCTTTTTATTTTGTGTTCTTTGAATAATTTTTCAGAAGCCATTACGGCCAATCCTGATGTACTTTCATCATCTTTTGCAATATACCTATTAGAAATTCCAACTTTAGAGGATACTTTATCAACAGTCCATTCTGGAAATTCTTTAACAAGATCAGCATTCGTAAAAGCTTTACTTGGGGTAATGTATGAAATTGCCTTAATATGGGCTTTAATCATACACTAAATCAAATAGATTACCTACTGTTTTTGCTTTACGAATTTCTTCAGGGCTAATAATTACATTATAGTTTTCATCAATCATTGTAATTACCATCATAGATGTCATTGAATCCCATCCATTTAGTTCTCGGAATTCTGTGTTTAAATTTATTTTAATTTCTGGAGTTTCTTCAAATTCTCCTATAAAATCACTTATAAATTTATCTTCTTTCATACCATTTATTTTGATGTATCATTATTAAATTTAATTTATTAAGGTAAGTTACTGCATATTCTTTTAAATAGATTTTTTTAAAATCAGAATAAATATGAACGCTATTTGGCTAGCAAAATTTCTTTCCATTTTGAATATATTTTTTCATAGGAAAAATTATTTATTCCATAAAGATATGCATTTTTTATTTTTTTCTTTAATAATTTTATAGAAGATAACTCATCAAAAGCTAATTCTAAATTTTCAAAATTTTCAGCAACCCATCCCAAATCATTATTAATAATCAATTTTCCTAAATAACTTGACTTTGATGTTATTGCTAGAATGGCTTGTCCTGAGACTAACATACTAGCAACTTTACTCGGGAACAAAACATCATTTGCATTTTGGTCTTGAAAAACTATACCAATATGAGATTTTAACATTACTTTTTCCCAAATGTTATCATCTAAGGGATTTAATAGTTCAATCTTTTTTTCATTGATTTCTTTTGAAAAATTCTTATTAATTTCTTTTTCAAAATCTAATTTTCTAACACCAGATGTTATAAATGTAAATTTTAACTTGGAATTAATCTTGTTCTTATATAAATACTTAATCAACAGTCTAGGGTCATGAAGATAACCAAGAGTTCCAGAATAAATCAAGTCTATTTTTGAGTAATTTTTTTCAATTGAATTATCCAAATTAGAATTTGAGTGTGCGGGCACATTAATTATCTTATAATTTGTTAAGGTTTTATAATTATTTAAACAATATTCCAATAAAGCTTCGTTTATAAAAATTGAATTAGAAGCTCTTTCAAAACTGTATGAGTTCATTCTTTTTATAAATTTGCTTATAATTCCTCCCTGTCTTATAATTTTCTTGGCTTCCAATGCATTGGGATATAAATCATTATATAATACAATAATTTGTTTATTGTATAACTTCCTTAAAACTATATAAGGTAAAAAAAAAGGACTGGTAACTACTATGATTTTAGAAAATGAACTAAAATATTTTTTTGATTTAAAAAATATTTTCAATGGAAAAAATATAAATGTTTTAATTCTAATTAAAATTCTCTTTACTGGATCAGTAGTTCTGTAATCATTATCATTAAAAGAATAAAATTCTGAAACTTCGAATTCTTTATCTGAATTTAAAGATTTCAACATTCTTTGCCAAGATGTTGATCCACGATGAGCTGAAATAACTAATATTTTATTTTTCAAGATTTAGAAATATACTTTAATGATAAATATAATGGAACCAACAAATAAATTAAACCAATTAATGCTGATGTTATACTACTGCCAAAACAACTATATGGAATTCCAATAAAGCAAACTACATATAATAATATTTTATTATTATCATTATTAATTATTTTAAAATAATTATGTAAACGTCTAGTGAAAATTCCAACTATAAAAGTAATAATCAAAATTCCTAAATAACCAAAATTCCAATATGATTCAGCAATTAAACCTGGCGGAACAGCTCCAGTACCATAAGCATTAGCATTATATACTTTATTACCAACTTCAGTATCAATGTTAACAGGTTTATTAGGCCAAATAGCCCTTGGAATAAATGATGAAAAAATAAATAAATATCCTGAACCGTATTTAAAATCATTGTGCTTATCAACATAATTCATTATATGAGCTGTTTTACTAGTATCAATACCTCCATTATTAGCAACTAATGGATCCAGGACAGAAAACAAAGAATCTTGAACTGCATCTTTTAAATCAAAACCACTTCCACTCCTTATTGATGTCATAAATGAAAAAAATAAAACTACCATGGAAAATAAAACTAATAATCTTCTATAAGAAAATTTATTAAAGTTTAAATAATAATTTATTATAAAACAGTTTATGAAAAGAAATATAACGCCTGATCTACTTTGGACAAAAAAGAAAAATAGTATAGAAATTAAAAAAGAAATAACTAAATAAAACTTATTTGAAAAAGATTTTACTTGACTCGTCTTATAATGCAAATAGTTTATATAAAAGACAACAATTGATAATTGTATTAAAACTCTTAATAAACCATTTGCATTATAATCAGACAAATTATCAGAAATTCCTCTGTATGATGAAAAAGACTGAATGGTAATAAGAAGTAAGTTTAATTTAGAAGAAGCAATAAATTTTACTAAAGAAATAAAAGATATAGAGGAAAGAACTAAAGACAATAAATTTAGTTTTCTCACATTCCATTTAATATTTTTTTTCTTATTTATTGAATATTTATATGGGTAAAAGAGATATCCAATTGTAAAAAAAATAAATCCAACTAGGGTTAGTAAAATTGGTTTTATTAAAATGTCTTTACTTTCAAATAACAAAAAATTAGCGTTGATGTAAGAAGTTGACGGAATATCGAAAAGTATATATAAATTTCTAATAATTATATTTAAAAAAATAAAGTATATTAAATAGTTTAGAGGTGAGAAAATATTATGTTCATTACTAATTAAAATTGGAAAAGACGTAATTAATAATATTAAAAAACTAGGGATCATAACAAAAAAAGTATAATCATAATCATAAAAAAAGCTAATCGATATAAGCATTAGTGAGATAATCAATATCATTAAATTTATTCTCTTCGCTTGATGCATTAAATTATATTTCATTATAACACTTAATTGTCTTCTTAACAGTTATATCCCAACTGAAATTTAAAGAATTTTTTAATCCTTCTTTTTGGTAAAAATTAAAGTTTTTTTCAATTAAAATTTTATTTATTGCTTCGGTAATATTAACATCATTTGACTCTTTTAATAATATTGCTGAACCTGTTGCAATTTCTGTAATTGATGAGCAATTAGAGGCTATAACTGGACAACCGGCAGACATTGCCTCAATTACTGGAATTCCAAAACCCTCGTACAAAGAAGGATATACCAGAGATATCGCAGAATTATAAAGATCATTCAACTTATTATTGTCAAAATTTTTGAAATGTTTATAACGATTTTTACAATTTTTTTCTAATATAAATCTTTCTTCTTTAGAAAAATCACCTCCACCAGCAACGTACAAACTAAGATCAGGAAAATTTTTCATTGATTTAACTAACTGAATAAAATTCTTGTAACTAGCTCTATTTCCTACAAAAAGTATATATGGTTTAGATATTCTTGAGTTATAACTTAATTCTTTATTGAAATAATTTTTACTTGCAGCTAAATGAGTAACAAAAATTTTCTTATTAGTAGACTCTGGATAATAATGAAGTAAATCAGATTTAGTGTTTTCAGATATACATATGATAATGTCTGAATTCTTTATAGCATTTCTTTTTTGAGCAATATGAATATTATCTAAAATTCTTTTAGAAAATTTTTCATACGTAAAATCATACACTGTGATTACATTTATTTGATTAGAGGTCCTGTAATAACTAGAGTGAACTATAGAACCAGAGGGAATATTTTTTAAATTTTTATATCTTTCAAAAAATCTTTTATTTGATAATTTTAAATTACTATTATTTAAAAAATTTGGGTTTTTGTCGTAAAGAATTAATTCATTTTCAAATTTATATTTATTTAACCCATTATAAAGTTCACTAAAATAAGTTGAAATTCCTCCAAACTTTTGAATAGAAAAAATAATTCCATCTAAATAAAGCATTTATAAAATTGAAGAATTTAAATGAGACTCTATAAGTTTATGAATTAAATTTTCTCCTTTTAATTCTGCTTCCCATTTCAATAATTCTTTAGCTTTGGAAGGATCTGAATAACCACAACTTATATCACTAGGTCTCAATAATTGATCATCTATTTCAACAAAATCTTTCCAATTCAAATTAAAATAAGTAAAAGCACTTTGAACAAATTTTTCTAAGCTCATAGAAATACCTGTGCCAATAATAAAATCAGATGGATTGTCAATCTGCAGCATTTTCCACATCGCCTCTACATACTGAGGAGCCCACCCCCAATCTCTAACTATTTTTAAATTTCCTAATTGAAGTTTTTTTCTTTTTTTAGAATGAATTTCACATACAGCTTGAACTATTTTAGCCGTAACAAAATGCTTTTTTCTGAGTGGAGACTCATGATTAAAAAGAATTCCTGTTGAGGCATTAATCCCATAAGCTTCCCTGTAATTTACTACCTGAAAAAATGCAGCTGATTTTGCTACTCCATAAGGACTTTTAGGACTTAAACGAGTTTTTTCATTAGCTGGCTTTGATAAATCTCCAAACATTTCACTAGAACCTGCATTATAGAATTTTATAGGTAAATTAGATAATCTAATAGCTTCGAGTAAGTTTAAATTACCCAAAACAATACTTTCTATTGTTTCTACAGGTTGTTGAAAAGAAAGAGAAACGGAAGTTTGACCAGCAAGATTATATATCTCATCTGGCTTAATCATATTTATTGCTGATATAACACTTCTAAAATCATTAATTGAAACTGAAATCTTTTCTACTTCACTTAGAATTCCTAAAAGTTTCAAATTATTGAAAGAATTAGATTGAGAATCTCTTGAACTTCCAAAAACTTTATATCCTTTTGACAAAAGATAATTAGCTAATAAAGATCCATCTTGTCCGCTAACCCCAACTATTAAAGCCTTTTTCAAATTAATTAATTTTTTTAAATTTTATTCCAGCCTTTAAGCACTTTTCAAATATATCCTCTGGATAATTAGATTGAGAAATGTGTTTTTTAAATTTCACTTTATAGTGTTTTTCAATATGTCTATCCAAGTGTTTGTTATCTGCTCCAAATACCATAAACACGCTATTTCTTTCTTTTGGTTCAGGAATTACAAAAGAGTCTGGAAGAATATTTTCAATTCTACATCCTAATGGTAAATTTGGAAACAATTTCAATCTAACTGAATTTCCGCTATGATAAGTTCTCAAGTCCCAAACCACTACATCACCTGCTTTAGTGTCAGCCAAAACTCTTTTTCCTTTATTGAAAGGGAGTTTGTTAGATCCTTTTTCTAATTTTACACCTCCACTGAATTTGTCATGGTCTTGAAGATATACTCCAATTCTAATTATTTTATAACTATCTTTCCAATCCGGTCCATGTAAATATTTTCTTGTACTAATTCCATCAACACTTTCATCAACCATATCCCTATGAAATCCTCGATCTCCTACACCTACTTGATAGTTTCCTTCTCCAAAATAACTTGGTGTATCTCCGGTAATCTCTTTAGCAATATTGACTATCCTTTTATCAAATAAAAGCTTTGAAATTGGTTTAATTATCATGTCACCATGGGTGTAGTATACACTTTTTTTACCTAAATCAATAAATTCTGCTCTTTCTAATTTTAAATCCTCGTCAAGAGACCTTTTAACTAAATCTCGAAATTCTTGTATTTCGTTTTGATTAAAAACATTCCTGTATATAGCGTATCCGTTTTTATCAAAATAAGACTTTTCTTTTTTCATGTTATTATTTTAAATTGTAAATATAATTATTATTGATATCAATTTTTCTTTTGAATTTATTTTCAATAAAACTTTTATTATCGTGAATTATCTTCAATGCTAAAGAACTAGATTTACCTTCATATAAAGTGTTGATTGAGGAATTAAATGGTTTTAGTAATTTTTTAACATTGATTTTTTCAAAATCAATGTTATTTATAATTTTTTTTATTTGATTAATAGAATATCCGTTATATAACATTCCATATTTTAAAAACCCATACCAATCATTCTTTTTGTTTTCAAAATTTAAATATATGCAAGGAATATTCATACATAGCGCTTCAATATGAATATTTGAATCTCCTGCTATTAGTAAGTTTACAGATTTTAAAAAATTAAAAGAACTGATTTTTCTTGAATCTGAAAACATTATTTCATTTCTAGAACAAATCTCTTTAAATTTTTTGAACCTTGGATCTGCAGGATGAGGTCTTAAATATAATTTAGAGGACGGGAAACTTTCTTTTAATTTTTTAAACAATGAATTAACATTACTAAATTCATCTAAATTATTAATACAAACACCTATTGACAAAAGTTTATTACTAGATTTAGTATTGATTAAAAAACTTTCTTGCTTTACATTTCCAATTAAAAATATATTATTATTACTTGAATTTGAGTTCAATAGCTTATTTAAACTATCCTGTCCATCAATTAAGAGATAATCAAAATCCTTAAATGGAGGCATATTATTTATAAATGAAGCATGTTGCATATACCCTAGACCTCTTGAGATAAATAGTTTCATTATTATTCTTTGAAAAGGCCTTGTATGGTTTGAAACTAAAATTTTTTTAGGTTTTAATTTATTTAAGTAATTAGGAATAATCAAAATAGCTGCAAAAGACAAACAATAAAAATCAAAAACATATTTAAATGAGAGTTTCTTGAGTGTATCTTTTGTTTTAAAATAATAAAATAACACCATGGGAATAAATAACAAACTAGTAAGGTATATTTTTAAAATTGGAAAACCATTTATATATCTGTCATCTCCAATTTGGTGATGACTCTTGTGCAAATTCAAAACATTAGAAAAAGCCAATTTCTCATTATTATTTAAACCAAAAAATAAAATAGAATTATTTGGAATAATGTCTCCTTTTTTTTTTGTTATTAATAATAATTAATAAAGTGGCCTTAATCAGACTTAGAATTCTTGATAAAATTCCTTTTTTTGGAAGATTGTCTTTAGTTGTATCCAAGATTCCAAACTCATCAGAGCAATACTCATAATTTAAATCAAAAATATCAAAATTTTTAAAATTCATTTTATTCTGAAATTTTAGTTTTAATTACTTTAAAAATATCTAAAATATCATTTTTTAAGAAAATTATCATTTGTAAAAAGAAGATGATTAAACCTATTTTAAATAAATCAAATAAAGTAAATAATGCGAAAGATATTAAGCTTATTTGTACAAAAAAATTAAAGGAATTGATTAGGTATTTATAATCAAGTTTTTGTTTTTTACATGTAATAAAAATAACATAGTTAATAAACACTATGCTTGCAATTAAATTTGCAAAAGCAATCCATGAATAATCAAAATTTAAATTAGTAAAAAGAAACGAAAGAAAAACACAAAATATAAGTGCAATTAAAGAAGATGAGATTAATAATTTAAACAAATCTCTACCCACAAGATAAGAACTTACGGCAAATCCAGAATTAACTATTATTTGATTTATTAAAAGAATAACAATTGTATTAAAAGACACTGAATATTCTGGTAAAATAAAAAATATTACTGGTAAAAATAAAATTGCTCCCATTACTAAAATAAATAACACAGCTATTGTTTTTTTAGTTAAGTCAAATAATAATAATTGCTGATCATTTGTATTTAAATTTTTATCAGATAGTTTGGATATTAATCGAGGATAAATTATCCAAGAAGCAGAATTAAATATTAGCATAATTGCTGTAGTTAGACTAACAGCAAATGTAAAAAACCCCATTTCTTTGATATCGTAGAAATAAGCAACAAATGATCTAGATGTCATTGATATTAAATTAAAACTAAAATTATATATCAAAAATGGCACACCGATTAAAAGTAAAGGCTTTATCATTTTTGTATCCCATTTTATCTCATATTTATAATTGATTTTAAAAATAGATAGTGATAAAATAAGTGCCAAAAACCATGATATTACAACTGCATATAATAATTCTAAGCCACTAAAAAAAGGAATAACTATAATTGCTGAAAGAGAAACTAAAATCTCAGTAGCTAGAATTATATAGAACTTCTTTTGAATTCTAAAAATATTTAAGAAAATTTCTTGAAGATGGAATAATAAAGTAATTCCTAACAATCCAAAAATAAAATATGATGTTGGAATCTCATAATTAAAATCAAATTTATAATAAATAATAATAATTGAGATTATAATCAATGATATTGATGTAAAAACAAACAAAACAAATGAGGAGTTAATAATAGATTTAATCTTTTCAGAAAAACTAGATTGATCTTCATCATTAACTGATAATTTTATATTTAAGGCATATTGCACACCTAAATTTGAATAAACTAAGTATTGTTGTATTAAAATAAAAATTCCAAATAATCCAAAAAGCTCAGGTCCTAATATTTTAGCAAGTAAAAACCCCTTAATTATTTGAAAAAAATAAACAATATATCTTCCTAAAGTAAAAATTAATTCTTTTTTACCTAAATCTGTAAGTATTCCCAAAATCTTAAATTATTGTTCTTACAATACAGAAAGCTTCTGCATAATCCACTCCAATAGAAATGCCCCACCTCTTAGCTTGGATTTCAAGAGCTTCAGGAGATCTTGGGTGAGGATATTTTCTTTTTTCAAACTCATAAGACTCCATTCCTTTAATTTTAGTAAAAATATTTTCTTTACTAACTTCTATAAATAAATTTGGATTAAATTTCCTAGGATCTGTGGAAGCTATCCATTCAGTCCCTGAGGGAGTTTCAAAAGTAATAATAGTTTTCACCTTTTCATTTTGCATTGGTCTAGTGGCTGTCATAACAGCTTCAAACGTTCTTTGATGATCAATATTTAGATCACCTCCATGATGAGTAAAAATAATTTCTGGATTAAAAGCATTTTTTTCTTTTTCTATTATTTTAATAATATCTAACAAAGCGACTGTATCGAAACGATTATCTGGAAAATTATAAACAGATAGTTCTTGATAGCCGATTGAGTCTTGTGCATCTTTTATATTTTGTTTATGAATAACAAGTTCTTCTTTATATTTGACTAAATCTCTTTTATCCGACCTTGAGGTAATTCCCTCTCCTAAAATAACAACTCTAACAAAACAGCTATAATCTGTAATTAATTTATTCATTGTTGCCCCTAATCCAAGAAGTTCATCATCTGGATGAGCTACAACTAACAATATTCTTTTATTTTTAAATAATGAATTCATATCCTCCATGGTTTTAGCCTTACTATGTTTGGGCATTGGTTTAAATTAATGTCATTTAAATCTAATTTTTCATTATTAGAATTTATGAAATATTCTTGATCTGTACAAAAAGATGTTATTGGTTGATTTTTTAAATAGCAAGCTGATGTGTCTATCCCAATTTTTACCCCATCAAAATAAGGCTGGTAAAACCCTGTATGTCCAAATATTACAATTTTACCTTTGTACTTTTCTTCTATTTTAATGAATTCATATCTATTAAATAAAAAATATCTTTTCTCAATAGTATTTAATTCTTTATTATAAAATTTCGGTGGTATTCCACTATGTGTAATAACGTATTTTTTATTCTCCCAATATGGAACTAAATTCTCAAAAAAATCTTTGTATTTTTTTAGGAATAATTCTTTCATTTGAAAAACATTCTCTATTCCCTCAAATGAATTTATTGTCAATTTCCCTCCATATTTTAATAAATATTCTTCAATATTATTTTCCTTACTAACATTCAACCATTGGTATTCATGATTTCCCTGAATAAAAACACATTTTAATTCATCTTTTAATTGAATCAAAAAATCTAAAGTCTTTTTTGAAGACTCTCCTTTATCTAAATAATCTCCAATAAATATTAGTTCTGGTTTATCATCAATATCCTTTATGAACTTTACTAATAGTTTTAATTTTGTAATCTCTCCATGAATATCTCCAATGATAAATTTCATTCTATAACTGTATTTATATATGTGACTAATGAATCTTTGAAGTTATTCGGGTAATTATTCGTTAAATTTAAATATTTTTCATTACTTAAATAAAAAGGTTTATAACCCTTAGGACTTGTTGATGTAATGTTTGAAGTTGAATTAAAATACTCTTTAATAAAATATGCTAACTCAATTATATCAGTTTCCTTCCCATAACAAATGTTATAAACTTCACAATCTTGTTCCCAATTATATTTATTCAAAAATATTTCAATCATATGCGAAACATCTAATACAGAAATAGTTTCCCAATATTTTAGATTTTTTGTTGAAATAAAAAAATCTAAATTTTTAGAAATTTTATCAATTGCATTGTAAATAAATCCACTCTTTCTATCACCCCCAAATAGCCCTGGTATCCTAATTATTGCACTGTTAAATTTATTTTCTCTCGAATAATATTTAGTTATTTTTTCCGCAAATAATTTACTTAGTCCGTAAGGGTTAGGTGGTAATTCTGTATTACCATTTTCTCCAACAGGAGATTCATTTTTAACAGAATATACCGTCATGGATGAAACATAAACAAATTGATTAGAATAATCAATTTCAACCAAATAATTAAGGAAGTTTTTATAAGCAATACAATTAATTTCAAAAGTATTCCCGTCAAGTGTTTTTGATTGAATTCCTGCCATACTAGAGACTAACATGAGTATCCTATCAAAACTATTAAAATCTATATTTCTAAAGCAATTTATATCTTCTAAATCGAAAACAAAACAATTATCATTTTCACTTACAAAACGAGATGTTATATATACTTCGTTATTATTTTTTGACAGAACATTAGATAAGTGTCTGCCTAAGTAACCTGAACCACCAATGATTAAAGTTTTAATCATAAAAATTATTTTTCCAAGACCTTCTTAAAGTAATACCAGCTCTCGGTCTCACAAAATTAGAGTTATTAGTTTTTCCATACATGATGTCAAACAAATCAATTTCATTTACACCGCCTTCGTAGCTCATAATAGAAGTTGTTGAAAATCTAGGATTAATTTCAAATATTTTAATCCTATTATTATTATCTATAAATAACTGCACATTATAAGGGCCACAAGGTTTTAACTTTTCATTTATTTTTAAAACAACATCTTCGATTGATTCATTATTCTCTGTGACTGCCTGTATTGTAATTCCTTTTTTAGATATTACCTTTTTAGAACTAATTGATAGTATTTGATTCATATTATTTGACAAAACACCAACCGTATATTCAGTTCCTTGGATATTATCTTGAACAATTACTTCATTTGCTTTATAGCCATCAAGTAATAAATATGCATCAAATTCTTTTAAGGAATTTATCACTCTAATTCCCCTACTACCTCTTCCGTATGTTGGTTTCACAAAAACAGGAAAATTTTCATTTTCAGTTAATTCATCTCCTAGCTTTGTTTCAATTTCAGAAATTTTTAATTCACTTAATTTGTACATTAATTTCTCTTTATTCAAACACAACTCACTAAATTCTAAAGTTGGAACAACCAATAATAAGTCTGGAAAAAGTTTCTTGACTTGGTGTGCCTTTTGTATTTCTTCGTCAATTAGTGGTATATAAATATCTATCTTATTATTTTTTATCAAATTTTCAATAAAAACTTCATAAGATTGATCTAATACAGCAGGAGCTGGAAAGAAATTATAATCTTTGTATAGCTTAGCTAGCTCAGGATCTAAATCGACATAAAACAACTCATAATTACTTTTTAATTTATCATGTAAATAAGGGAATAAAGACCCACCTAATCCAGAAATCAATATTTTTCTCATGTTATTTAAAATTTATTCCAATTAATAGGTTCATCTTTTTTGATATCAGTCGTTAGTTTCATCCCAATAATATTTTCAAAAAACAAAGGACTGATTCCAAAACCAGGTCTTTTAATTACTAAACTTTCTTCTGTTATTATATCACCCTTAATCAAATCTTTACTTGCCAAAATACTTCTTCTAGCCTTTTTATACATTTCTAATTCCTGTTCTCTTGGCCCATTTTTTATGCCATCCCCCATAGCACCTTCAATTTCTCTTATCTTACTTATCATATCTTTTAAATCATTGGGCTCAATAGCAAACTGATGATCTGGTCCTTTCGCCTTTTTATCAAACGTATAATGTTTTTCAATTACCTTTGCACCATTTGCAACTGCCGCACATGCTATATGATCTCCTAAAGTATGGTCTGAATAACCAACAATGCATCCAAATGCTTGTTTTAAGGTTTTCATAGCGTTTAAGTTTGTTAATTTAGCAGGTGCAGGATACAAAGATGTACACTGTAGTAATATAATATTATTATTATCCTCAGATTTACAGATATTAATAGCATTTTGAATTTCAGCTAGATTTGCCATACCAGTAGACAACATAACTCCCCTACCTGTTTGTGCTATTTTACGTACTAATCTAGAATCCACCATGTCAAAAGAAGCTACTTTTAAAATATCCATATCAACAGTATTTGCTAACTCTATTGCTTCAAAATCACATGGTGAATCCATGAAATCCATTCCTAAATCTTGACATAGTTTTGAAAGTTTAACATGCCAACTTCTATCAATCTCTAAGCTTTCAATCAACCCGTAAATATCCTCCTTATACAAGCTGATTTTAGGTGTATTTTTCGAATAATGATGTTCTGCTTTAAAAGTTTGAAACTTTACTGCATTTGCACCTGCTACTTTTGCTTTTTCTATTAACTCACATGCGAGATCAAAACTTCCATTATGATTACTCCCAATCTCTGCGATAATATAGGCAGGATTGTATTCTCCTAAATTAAAATTCTTTGTTTTTATTATCTTATTCATTATTTTAGTTTTTTGTAGGTAATATAAATTCTCTAGAGTAAAGAATTTAAAATTTTCTTATATCTTTCTTTTTGATTTCCATCAAAATATTTAGTTTGATTTCTTATTTTTGTTTGATATACCTCATTTTTAGAAATTAGAATTGTTTTTAACTGTAAATTAAAATCTTTTTCTTCAAAATTCGAAATGTCTCCCAATCCAAAAATGATATTTTTATTTCTTAAACCTTTATATATATTTATTTGATTTTCTGTTGTAAATCCTGATGCAATAATACATCTTAAAGAAGCTAATTCATATGATATTGTACTAGATGGAACAATAGCAAAATCTGAATAACTCATAATTTCAGAAATAACCTTCTCTCCTATATCAACAAATAATTCAGTTCTGACATTTTCTTTTAAAAATTCAATCTGACTAATATTTGTAAATGACTTACCAACTACAACATATATCTTCTCGAAATTTTTAAAATTCAATAATGAATTTACTGCACTCATGGTGATTTTAGATGAATTTGTCCCTCCAAAACAAACAAAAGCTGTTTCAAATTTCAAAACTTTTTCTTTTATTAATTTTGATCTCTCAATAAAACTATTACGCAATAAAGCATATTCTGACCCTAAAAAATACTTTACATATTTTTCTCCCGAATATTGACTTTCTTTTAAACCAATAGCGTGATTAATTACGTAATCTGCATGCATATGAAATTTCATTAAGTCATCAATGAATATCAATTTATAACCTAGATTTTTTATTTTTTTTTGATAAGACGAACTAAATTGATATCCATCTGCAACAATAAAATTATTATTTGGAGAAAAATTTTTATAAATCCAATCTGCCTCGTTAATTAAATTAACTTCTTTGGGAATTATTACTATTTCAATATTTCTTTCAATTAAAGATATATTAGAATCATGTCGTGTCAAAAAAACAACTTTGAATTCTTGTCCAATAATATTAGCTAGAGCATTCAGTCTTGATAAATGACCATACCCTATTTTCCCATTTCCATCTGCTCTAAGAATGACATTTTTTAATATATCATTCATTATCTTTTTCAATTTTTAAGATATATTTTACATTATTTTTAATGAAGTAGGCTGGATAATTCTGATTATCAACGATACGTAATAAATTAAACTGCTCATCTATACTTTTATTTATATTTAACTCACTATCTTTAGGTGTTCTTCTTTTGTAGAAAGATGATTTTCCCTGCTGTTCTTTTCCTTTAATATTTGGATAGGATAAAACATATTTTTCAATTAAACTGTTAGTAAGTAGACCTTGTTTATGTTTCAGCTCATTATTTAATTCATGTCCAAATAATTTAATACACTCTTGTAGATAAATTTTTCCAGCATCAATATCATTATCAGCTTCAAAAAGTGTTACAGGGATTTCACTTTTACCTTCAATTACTTGCCAAGAAAGCGGTGACCACCCTTTACCTTTTGGGAGCCAACTTTCGTGCACTACTATATTACTTTTATTTAAATGTAAATATTTGAATAATTTTTCACAACCTATCAAACATAGAATATCTCCCTCAACTACATCAGAATGGTCATGTATAATCGAAACTGAATCAACATTCTCTTTTAATTTCTCTTTTAATTTATAAGCATAAGGAATGTAGAAAGAATTAATGTTATCAATTAATATTTGAACTTTCATATTATAACTTAATTTAATCTTTTAAATCCAGAATGACACACCGGACCTTCTAATAATTCTGATATAATTTTGTTCCCTTTTTCACATTGTGAAATAGTATCATAAACTTCGTCCAAAGCATTTAAATATGCTCTAATTTTTTCATCTGTGTGAGCAATACATGCATAAAAAATGGTACTTGCTAAAAATCCTTTTTTTAACATCTCTTGAGTTATAAATGTTTTATATTCTAATCCGTTTTTTGAATTAAAGGAATATGTGCTTAATGAAGGAATTCCGCTTACCGTAATATCTATATCATGTTTATTCGCTAATTCTATCCATCCCTTTCGCATTTTTTTACCTTGTTCGGTAATTGTTTCCCAAGATTTGGTTTTCTCCATGACTTTTAACGTTGCAAGCGCAGCTGTTGGGCCAATTCTTTCCGTCCAAAAAGTGCTACTTATAAAAGTCTTTTGTGCTGCTTCCATTACAGATCTTTTACCAACCACTGCTGTTAAAGCATAACCATTGCCTATGGTTTTACCATACATAGCTATATCTGGTTCAACACCATATTTTTTATAAATCCCTCCGAAGGTTTCTCTAAAACCGGAGGTGCATTCATCAAAAATCAACACAATATTTCTGCTAGTAGCTAAATCCCTTACTTTTTGCAAAAAATCATCTTCAGGACCAAAATTACGAACCACCTCCATTTTGATAACACCAATATCATTTTGATCTACAATTTTCAATAATTCATCAAAATTGTTGTAGTGAAAAGGATAGACAGTGTCTTTTAAATTTTTTGGCACTCCATTTGGCGTTAAGCCTGGTAATAAATGTCCAGACAATTCATCTCCTTCATTATGATTTGCTGATAAATACCAATCATGCCAGCCGTGATACCCACAAATTGCAACCTTATCTTTACCACTAGCTGCTCTTGCAATTCTAATAGCAATAGAATTGGCTTCACCTCCACTTCTAGCAAAACGTACCATGTCAGCCCAAGGATTTATCTCTATTAACTTTTCAGCCAAATAAACTTCTTCAGGGCAACTTAAAGTACTCATGTTACCTTTCTTTACGGTCTCCATCACAGCTGCATCAACCTCATCATTTCCATATCCTAAAGTATTGGTTCCTATACCCATAATAGACATGTCTATATATTCATTATCATCTAGATCCCAAACTTGACATCCTTTTGTTTTAGAAAAATATGAAGGCCAATTTTCAGGCAAAAATAATTCTGGTCTTTTAGAAAGCAACATTGTACCTCCAGGAATTATTTTTTTAGCCTTTTTATATAAATTTTGACCTGTTCTCATTTTTTTATTTTTTTATCTTCTAACAATGATTTTTGATATCCCTCATTTCTAATAATTTGTTGATTGGTAAATTTTTTGGGAAATTTCATTATATAGTTCGTATAGTCTAACCAAGAACTATCAATTCCTAATTCATTAACTAAAACCTCAATAGCATCAAAATCTTTTTGAGTATCTACAGTCATTCTAATCTGATTAAAATTAATATCATTATCATAACTTAAATTACTAAAGAAACTATTTAAGTTAGTTCTTATATAAGGTGTAACATGCTCTCTTTCTGAGGGTAGTCTTGCTTTAGTCCAAGCATCTTCTAATACTTTATATTTAAACACCTCCGTATCCTGTCCATCAGGGAAATGTTCTTTTCCTGGACTAATATTTGAACCATAGTCTTTCTCGGACGCAATTGTAGTTTGAATAACTTTGTCTATTAAAACGGGATCAATTAAAGGGCAGTCAGCTGTTAGACGAACAACATAATCATATTGTTCATTTTTAATTGCTTTATAAAACCTATCCAATACATCATTCTCACTTCCTCTGAAACAATAATGACCTAAGTCTTTAACATGTTGCTCAAGCTCATCATTGTTCTTTTCAACTGATGTAGCAACAATTATTTTATCAATTTTTTGACATTTCTCTAATCTATGTAACATAACTTCGATTAAAGTTTTACCATTAACTTCTTTTAATGTTTTACCAGGTAACCTAGTTGATCCCATTCTTGCCTGAATTAACGCTACTGTTCTCATAATTAATTTTTAAATAGTATATCTGCCTCAAATAAATGAGCTATTTGAATTGGTAGCACATGATTCCAGTCTGAATTATTATCAAGTAAATTAATTCTAAATATTAAACAAATTCTTCTCATTACTTCTGCTTTAGAGAGACTTAAAAAATCATAACTAGAAACTTCTTCTAAAGAAATTGCACTTATTAAATTTTTTAGATAATTATCTGCAACTTGTTTGTAAGAGATGTTTTCTTTACTTAAAGATAAAAACTGGCGACATTGTTTTAACGCATTGAATGCTAATGAGTAACCCAATGGCATTTTTTTACAAGAATCAAAATCTAATACCGCTACAACTTCTCCATCTTTAGCTATTAGATTATGAGGATGCATATCAAAATGACAAGGAACTATAAGACCACAGGTTAAGTCATTTTTATATAAATTATTCCAAGTACTGTAGATATGATCCCAATGTAAATTAAGTAAACTGGCATTTTCTGATCCAAAATAATCACTCCAATTATTTCTTTCTTCTGCCATTTTATTTATCATAAAATCGTCATTACTAGAAAGATGAATAGGGCCTTTCTCTGGATTTAGTTCAGAAGGAAGATCAAACAAGGTTCTCGCTAACATTCCTGTAATTTTTGCAGCAGATTCTATCTCATTATTTAATCCGGTATAATAATTCCCTTCATAAAATAAATTAAAACTCCAAAGTGACTCATCAAAAAGAAATACAAATTTTTTATCTACAAAACTTCCAGAATAAGCAACAGGAATATTTTTATCGAATAACCAATTAATTAGTTTTTGTATTTTCTCTATACTTTTTTCGTCTGTTCCTATGGGCCACTTTTTAAGTAGAATGCTCTTCCCTTTTGTAGATTCAATTCTATAATTACTTGAATTTATTTCAAATGCTCCTGAATAATATATAGCTGAAATATCTGATATATATCTATTAGGAATACTTTTACACAAAAGTTTAAAAAAATTTATTTTTTCACCCTCAATAGGCTTCCATATAGGTATTTTTTTTGAAAAAATATCAGGCTCAAAAATCATAAAATTTAATATGACTTAGACAATCCGCCATCAACTGAAAGTTGAACGCCAGTAATATAACTTCCATCTTCAGAACATAAAAAATTTGCAGTTTTTGCAATCTCTTCCACAGAGGCAAATCGTTTAATTGGAATACTATTTTCACTTTCCTTTAAAACGTCTTCGTAGGGTCTTTCATCGCTTAATGATTTTTGCCTCACTAGACTGACAAGTCTATCTGTTAAAACTCCTCCTGGACATATTGCGTTAACAGTAATGTTATAAGGAGCTAGCTCAGTTGAAATTGATTTATTAAATGCTGCAACACCAGCTCTCATTGTCGCCGACAAAACCATTAGTGGACTAGGTTCTTTTGCAATTGTGGATGTTATTGATAAAATCCTTCCCCAATTATTATTTTTCATTACTGGAGCAAATGTTGTTGAAAATCTAATAACACTCATTAGACTAATTTCAAAGGCAGACATCCAAGCATTTTCATCATGGTTAAGAAACGAATTTGCGGGAGGTCCTCCAGCATTATTTACTAAAATATCGACCCTTCCCCATTTGGACAAAGCAAGTTTTAAAGCTTTTTTTGGTAGATCAGTATCAGAAACATCTCCAATCAATATTTCAATTTGTTCACTATTATAATTAGACTTTAAATTATTTAGTAATTCCTCATTTCTAGCAATAACTAGAACATTTATCTCCTTGGAAATAAATTCTTTAACGATTCCTAGACCAATTCCTTTACTTCCGCCGGTAACTACTGCAACTCTTTTCATATTTTTTATTTTTAACTTAAATTAAATCCTGTTTTATAGTTATTCTCAACCAACTCTTTCATATAACTGTATATCTTTGGTGTAGTTTTATAAGCAAGCGGAAGAACATGTTTTTCAATCTCTTTTAAATATTTTATCTTCACTTCTTTGTCAGGATTTACTCCTAATATAAAAAGATTATCTAGTTTATCAATTATTTTTATTACCCTCGCCTCGATAGGACCATTTTCTATTTTTTTATAATAATCAGTTTTATAATCTTCATCCCACTGAAGACCTCTATTTACTGTTAAATTGGTGATTTGATTAGAAATGTTTTTTCCAAATTTTTCTGTAATGAAATCATTGGTATAATCTGACAACTCATATACGTTATGAATTAATCCTAATATTCCTAAATCAACATTAATTTCATCATAATACAACATTGCTAATGAGGCTACTCTAATTGGATGCGCAAAATAAATTTCGGAACTTAATCCTGCGTGGTCATACTTAATATCTCTAGCAAATTTATAAGCTTCTAATAATTTTTCTTTTTTATTAATGTCAGTGGTTAGAGACAATGCTTTGTTCCATAATAAATCTGCCTGAGGATCAATTACAAATCTTCCTTTTAATCTTAAATTTCTTTCAATTTTAATACTATCTAATAAAATTTTATTATTCATATCAATATTTTAACCAAGTTATTGGGTTTAAAAAATCTATATTTTTTGTTTTAATTTTTTCTATGGATTTTACAATATTTTCATTAATTTCTTTATCAATAGATGTTAAATTTTGTTTTAATTGAGATAAACTATCAACACCAATTAAAACGTTATCAATATATTCTTGATTTAAAACATAACTTAAAGCCAAATTAATAATCGGAATATTGTTTTCAGATGAAATTCTTTTAATTTCTTTTAATTCGTCTCTTAATTTCTCTACAATAATATAATTTTCATTAGGATCTTTAAAGAAAAGACCTTGTAAAAATATGGACCTAGCCTGAACTATTTTACCTTTACTTTTAGCTTTCTTAATTAAATCGATTTTTTCTATAGAATTATCTAAAATATTAAATGGTATTTGAATTAAATCAATTCTATCATCATTTATTATATTATCTATTTCGCTATTTGAATAAGCGGAAACTCCTATTTTCTTTACAATTCCACTTTCTTTAAGTTTAATAATATCTTTAAAGTTATTAATATTACTATTATATGTTGAAAAGGAATGGAACATTAGACTATGAATTTGATTTGAGTTCAAAGATTTCAAAAATTCCTTAACTATTTCATGAATATTTTTATTTCTAGTGGTTTTAGATATTTTGGTATTAATATTAAATACTAAATTTGGATTCTTTTCATGAAAACTTCCAATTAATTTATGTGCATCTCCATAAGATTCTGCGCAATCAATATTTTTAATTCCATTTTGATAAGCAAATTTTAAAATTGACAAACTCTCTTTCTCGCTAATTTTTCCTTTATGATTATTTATTCCATAATCTAGACCCATTTGAGCGGTTCCTAAAATCAGCTTATCAGTAAAATTATGCTTTGATTTTGAACTATTCATAAAACTTGTTAATGGTTTTAATTACATAAGTTAGATCAGTTTTAGAAAGTGTTGGAAACATCGGAAGACTTATACAGTTTTTATAATAATTTTCTGAAACAGGAAAATCATTTTCTGACCATCCTAATTTTCTATAATATGGCATTAAGTGAAGTGGAATGTAATGAATTTGAGTATAAATATTTTTAGTTCTTAAGTAATTATATAACCCCAACCTGTCTTCGACTTCAATTATATATAAATGGTAAGCGTGTCCTTCAATAAATCCACTTTGTCCTTTAATAAAATATTTGTCATTTAAGTTATTAAAATAATATTCTGCAATTTCTTTTCTTTTTTGAAGGCCACTTCTTGCTCTTTTTAGTTGACTTATACCTAACGCTGACTGAAAGTCAGTCAACCTGTAATTATATCCTAGTTCTTGCATTTCCATATACCATCCAGGGTACTCATCAAGTCCTCCAGAAAATTCTACTGAATTTTTAAATTGCTTTGAATTTTTTACAATTCCGTGGGTTCTCAATGAAAGTAATTTATCATATAAATTTTTATCATTTGTAGTGATCATTCCTCCCTCTCCTGTAGCTATATGTTTTACTGGATGAAATGAAAAAATTGCTAAATCTGCAAAATTTCCGTTTCCACATTTTTGCAATAGATCTTTAGAATCTCTAAAAAATCCTCCTGGAGAATGACAAGAATCTTGAATAATCCACAACCCATACTCATCAGCTAATTTTTTAAATGATTCTAAATCAACTGCACGACCGGCGAAATCAACACTAATTATCCCTTTGTATGTTCCTTTGGGTGATGATTCAAGTAATAACTTTACTTTATCAAAATCTAATAAATATGTTTTAGGGTCAATATCTGAAAAAATAACTTCTCCCCCACAGTATCTTATACAATTTGCAGAAGCAGCAAAGGTTATTGGAGTCGTAATTACCTTATCACCTTTTTTAATTCCAAGTGCAATAGCATTTAAATGTAATGCTGCAGTTCCATTTGAAACTGCGATTGCATATTTAGATCCTACATATTTTGCGAAAGCAAGCTCAAATTCGATTACTTTAGGTCCTTGCGTAAGAAAATCTGAAGTTAATGTTTCTATTACAGCATCAATATCAGACTTCTGAATATCTTGCCTTCCATAAGGTATTGGTTTCATTAGATTTTAAAATTAGGATCCACATGAGTTTTCAGTAATTCTCTTAAAGATTCTGTCGTTTCCCATTCTTCATTATCTCCAGAGTTATAAGAAAAATTTGGGTCAACTAGTTTTGCATTAAAATGTTTAATAAACTTATCTCTATTAAATATTGTCTGCTGAGGCAAAATGACATAATATTTACCTATATCATAAGTGTTAACTGCATCAGAAACTGTTATCATTTCTTCATGTAATTTTTCTCCTGGTCTTATGCCAACTTCTTTTTGCTGACAATCAGGTCCTATAGCTGTTGCAACATCTACTACTTTATAGGAAGGTATTTTTGGAACAAATAATTCACCTCCCCATGCTTTTTCAATAGCATCAAAGACCATTTGACAACCATCCAGAAGTGAAATGTTAAATCTTGTCATTTTTTTATCTGTTATTGGTAGTACTCTATCTTTTCTTTTCTTTAAAAAGAAAGGCATAACGGAACCATTAGAGCCCATTACATTTCCATACCGAACTACCGAAAATTTTATATCTCTGGAACCTTTAATATTGTTAGCTGCAATAAATAATTTATCTGAAGTAAGCTTCGTTGCTCCATATAAATTAATAGGGGCACAAGCTTTATCTGTTGAAAGTGCAACAACATTTTTTACACCACACTTAATAGCAGCAGCAATTACATTTTCTGCTCCATTTATATTTGTCTTAATGCATTCAGAAGGGTTGTATTCAGCTAAATGAACATGTTTCATTGCAGCAGCATGAATTACAATATCGATATTTTCGAAAGCTCTCTCCAAACGATCTTTATCTCGAACATCACCAATAAAATATCTCATAGCTGGATATTTAGTCTCAGGAAACTCCATGGCCATATTAAAATGTTTTTGTTCGTCTCGAGATAAAATAACAAGTCTTTTTATATCTGGATTTCTCTCAAGAATTAGCCTAGTAAACATTTTACCAAAAGAGCCGGTTCCTCCAGTTATTAAAATTGATTTTCCATTTAAATTTAGCATTATATTAAATTTTTATTTTTTTATATCTATTCATTGTAATTATTAGTAGAATACCCTCCCTCTTTCAGGTACAAGTTTTTCTGCATCAACTTAACATCAGATTGCATCATGTCTTTTACCAATGAAGATAAATCATGTTCTGGCACCCATCCTAATTTAGTTTTTGCTTTTGTTGGATCTCCAATTAACAAATCTACTTCCGTAGGCCTAAAGTATGAAGGATCTATAGAAAGTACTTCTTTTCCTATTTCAATTTTAAAGGAAGGATTATTACATTTTACAACTGATGCTTTTTCATTGACTCCCATACCTTTAAATTCTAATTCAATACCAACTTCTGCAAAACTCAATCTTACAAACTCTCTAACTGTTGTTGTCTTACCTGTAGCAATCACCCAGTCTTCAGGCTGTTCTGCCTGCAAAATCATCCACATCATTCTAACGTAGTCTTTAGCGTGACCCCAATCACGCTTAGCATCTAAATTCCCTAAATACAGTTTGTCTTGTAACCCTAAAGCTATTCTAGCGGTAGCTCGTGTAATTTTACGAGTCACAAAAGTTTCTCCTCTTCTAGGACTTTCATGATTGAATAAAATACCATTACATGCAAACATATTATAAGCCTCTCTATAGTTTTTGGTAATCCAAAAACCATAAATTTTTGCAACTCCGTAAGGAGACCTTGGATAAAAAGGTGAATTTTCATCATAAAACCCTTTGTCATTTTTATTTTCTGGCATTCCTCCGTACAGTTCCGAGGTAGAGGCTTGGTAGATTCTAGTTTTCTTTTCTAAGCCGAGTAAACGAACCGCCTCTAAAACACGTAAAGTACCTAATCCATCGACATTCCCAACATATTCAGGGGTATCAAAAGAAACCTTCACATGAGACATGGCTCCTAAATTGTAGATTTCATTGGGCTGACATTCTTCAATAATTTTCGTGAGATTCATCGCATCTGTTAAATCTCCATAATGCAATTTTAATCGTTGGTTAGGGTGGTGAGGGTCTTGGTATAAATGGTCGATACGATCAGTATTTAATGAAGAAGACCTTCTTTTTATTCCGTGTACCTCATACCCTTTTTCTAACAATAGCTCCGCTAAATAAGAACCATCCTGTCCTGTAATTCCAGTAATTAAAGCTACTTTCATATATATATTTATTTATCGAAGTTTTATAATTTAACTTCTTTTATGTTATCTATATTCTCTAAAAACCATAAATAGGTTTTTTTAATGCCGTCTTCTAATTCTGTTGAATATTGCCATCCAAGTTCTTTCATTTTGGAAACATCCATAAGTTTTCTTGGCGTTCCATCTGGCTTGCTGTCATCCCAAATAATATTCCCTTGGTGCCCTATAATCTTTTGTATCATCTCTGCCAATTCTTTAATAGTAATATCTTTTCCAGAACCTACATTATATAAGTGTTCTGGCAATTGGTTTTCTAAAGCATAAACTACAGCTTCTGCCATATCATCTACAAACAAAAACTCCCTTCTAGGAGTTCCACTTCC